>Ga0247832_1001218_pt1 | contig 47146 bp, 63 predicted proteins | sample LaCruzMarch2015__10_FD_192407 | JGI IMG/M metagenome (GOLD analysis project Ga0247832, IMG submission 192407) | Freshwater microbial communities from meromictic Lake La Cruz, Castile-La Mancha, Spain - LaCruzMarch2015_4m | ecosystem: Environmental > Aquatic > Freshwater > Lake | place: Spain... | reverse complement strand
CCTCGATCGCGGTGATCTGAGGGACACCGACACCAGCAACAACCCTCGTTGTGCAGATAGAGCCTGGGCCAACCCCGACCTTTACCCCGTCAGCGCCAGCGTCAATCAAGGCTTGGGCGCCTTCTCTGGTGGCAATATTTCCCCCGACTACATCAACTGTGAATTCTTTTTTGATTCGAGTAACCATGTCCAATACCGCTCGCGAGTGACCGTGAGCCGTGTCAACTATGAGAAAGTCAACACCCGCTGCAACGAGGGCTTCTGCCCGTTTAAACGATTCATCACCGACTCCAATTGCTGCGCCCACAACGAGCCGACCAAGCGCATCTTTTGACGCGTGTGGGTATTTATCGGCTTTGACAAAGTCTTTGACCGTGAATAATCCGCGTAGTTTTCCATCACCATCAACGAGCGGCAGTTTTTCAACTTTCTTTGTCGCCAACAAGTTCAGTGCGTCGAGCGGTGCTACACCCACCGGTGCAGTTACCAGAGGCATAGGAGTCATTACTTCGCTGACCAAGCGCGACATATTCTCTTCGAATCGCATATCGCGATTTGTGACGATTCCTACCAAGATTCCGTGGGAGTCAACAACGGGAACGCCACTAATTCGATAACGACCACACAGACGATCAACATCAGCCAAAGTGTCGGTCGGCAAGCAAGTAATTGGGTCGTGCACCATTCCGGCTTCGCTTCGTTTTACGAGATCGACCTGCGCGGCCTGTGCCTCTATTGGCAGATTTCGGTGAAGAACACCTACGCCCCCTTGGCGAGCCATGGAAATCGCCATGCGGGATTCGGTCACAGTATCCATTGCGCTGGATACCAGTGGCATCTTGATCGAAATGTTTTTAGAGACAAAAGCGGACGTGTCTACTTCACTCGGCACGACATCTGAGAGTCCCGGCAACAGCAGGACATCATCAAAAGTGAGGCCCAAGAATGCAACCTTGCTCGTTCGCTCAACCACAGGGCCTCCTCGAGGATAAAGCCCTAGGTTAGTCGCTCGCGACTTCGCTGATCAGCGCGACCGCGGTCATAAGGTCACTTGCCATGTGGACCCCGCGAGGCGCCTCGTTCAACCAGCCCGGTCCGCCAATCACGATTCTGGGGTTAGGACGAAGTGAGGGCAATTTAGTGAGTTCGTCGCAATTGGATGCGCCTTTGATTTGGGACCACAAAAAGACCGCCCGAGGACCTGTTCGGGCAATTACATCACCGAGACTTTCTAGTGGCATGCTCCCGCCCAGATGAACGAAACGAATTCCCCGCTCTGCCAAGCCGGCGCCTACTGCCCACACGGGAAGTTGATGTTGATCACCGCTCATTGACCCCAAAACAACCGTTGCCCGCGAGGTTTTGGTCTGAGTTTCATATGCAAAACGTGAAAACTCGGACTGGATCGCCGTCGAAAAAATGTGCTCAACTTCGATCCCGCATTGGCGTAATTCCCACATCTCGCCAATACTTTTTAAAATGGGAAGGAGTAACTCATTCCAGGTAGGAATGACTCCAATGTCATGTAAAGATTCATTGATTATCGATGCGCACGCAGCTTGATCAAGGGCACTTGTTGCCTTAGCGAGTCCGCGAGCCCGACGATCACAACCCGGTGTCGCTACAACATTGCCGCCACCACTGCGACCGATGCGTGAACCCGTTGGCTCTCCCTTGGAATGATCGGGCTTAAATTCAGCCAAGTCCTGGCCCAAAGTTGCCGCGGCCGAAGCTGCCGGAGAGTGGCCTGAGCGAATCAGAGCGGTCATGTAGTCAAGGCGCGCCAAATCCGAGGCTGAATAACGTCTATTTTTCCCCTCATCACGCTGGCTGGGACCTACCCCGTAACGGCGATCCCAGGTGCGCAGGGTTGCCGGAGAAATCCCTAATCTGCGCGCAGCCACAGCAACGGTGACACTTAGTTCACCAGTAACCGGCTCCACGTCCGTGGTATGGGTGAGAGACACCTCACAATTATGGAGCATGAGTCCAATTTCCGCATTTTGTGATTCAACTCACAGTCGAATATATTGACCAACCTATGAAACGCTTTGTACTATTGAGACCTCGTCAACGCAACACTAAGGAATAGACATGGCTGATGTATCCCGTCTCCCCGGCCCCAACGCTGACACGTGGGACTGGCAGCTCCTTGGACTATGCCGTGGCGAAGACCCCAACATGTTCTTCCACCCCGAAGGAGAGCGCGGTCCCGCCCGGATCAACCGGGATACCGCCGCGAAAGCCGTATGTGGCGCTTGTCCCGTCAAAGTCCAGTGTGCCCAACATGCATTGGCTGTCCGTGAGCCCTACGGCGTGTGGGGTGGTCTCACCGAAGACGAGCGGGAAGACATTTACGCGGGTCGCTTGAAGCCCAGTGTCGCCGTTGGTAGCGAGATCAACACGGAACCGGTCGGGTTCCCCATGCATATCGCAACCGCTTCCTAGTTTTTCAAGATTTGGGATAACCCAAAAATCTATAACCAAAAGGGTGGGGCCGCAACGACGGCCCCACCCTTTCAATTGTTTAACGACAAATGTTGATCAACCACTAACTAGTGAGAGTGACCGTGGTGTCCGTGTCCTTGACCCGCATCTGGCTCTGCAACTGCTGGCTTCTCCACAACGAGTACCTCAGTTGTGAGCAGCATCGCTGCAATTGATGCAGCATTCTGCAACGCGGAACGGGTTACTTTCACCGGGTCAATAACACCTTGGGCGATGAGATCACCGTATTCACCGGTTGCAGCATTGAGACCATGGCCGGCTGGCAATCCAGCAACCTTGGCGACGACAACGTAACCGTGCTCCCCTGCGTTTTCAGCAATCCAGCGAAGTGGTTCAGAAGTTGACTTGCGGATAATTGCAACACCTGTTGCCTCGTCGCCGGTCTTTCCTAGATTGGAATCAAGGACCTTTGCAGCCTGAACGAGCGCGGTTCCTCCACCGGAAACAATTCCCTCTTCGATCGCTGCGCGAGTTGCCGAAACAGCATCTTCGATTCTGTGCTTCTTTTCCTTGAGCTCAACTTCGGTGTGACCGCCAACTTTGATTACAACAACACCGCCCACGATCTTTGCGAGGCGTTCCTGCAACTTCTCGCGATCCCAATCCGAATCTGAGCGCTCAATTTCACTCTTAATCTGCGCAACACGATCGGCGACAGCTTCTGAGCTTCCTCCACCGTCAACGACCGTGGTGTTGTCCTTGGAAACAACGACGCGACGAGCGGTACCCAGAACTTCAAGGCCGACCTGATCGAGCTTGAGACCGATATCTGCCGAAATAACCTGCGCACCTGTAAGAACCGCGAGGTCCTCGAGGATTGCCTTGCGGCGATCACCGAATGCCGGGGCCTTAACCGCACAGGAAGCAAATGTTCCGCGGATCCGGTTAACAACGAGGGTTGACAACGCTTCGCCGTCAACGTCTTCTGCAATGATCAACAGTGGCTTGCCGGCTTCAACAACTTTTTCCACCAACGGAAGGATCTCCGAGACCGAGGAGACCTTGCCCTGTACAAGGAGAATACGTGGGTCGTCAAGGACGGCTTCCATGCTTTCTTGGTCGGTTACAAAGTACGGTGAGATGTAACCCTTGTCGAACTGCATTCCTTCGGTGAATTCCATCTCCATTGAAGTGGTGCTGGATTCTTCGACCGAAATAACGCCGTCCTTGCCAACCTTGTCGAATGCATCAGCGATCAGTTCACCGATTTCACGATCCTGTGACGAGATTGCCGCGACGTTAGTGATTTCTTCCTTGCCGGAAACATCACGGGCCATCTTTGCTAATTCTTCGATGATTGCGGCAACGCCAGCATCCATTCCACGCTTGATGGCCATGGGGGCTGCGCCAGCAGCAACCTGCTTCAAACCTTCAGTGACCATGGCCTGGGCCAGAACGGTTGCCGTTGTGGTTCCATCACCTGCAACGTCGTTGGTTTTGGTAGCAACTTCTTTTGCGAGTTGGGCGCCCAAATTTTCGTAAGGATCATCCAATTCAATTTCGCGAGCGATCGTCACACCGTCATTGGTGATTGTGGGGGCTCCCCATTTTTTGTCGATTACGACATTGCGGCCCTTTGGACCGATGGTTACGCGGACTGCATCAGCGAGTGCGTTAACCCCGCGCTCAAGGCTGCGACGAGCATCCTCATCAAATTCAATCATCTTTGCCATGGTGTTAATCCCTCAATCATGAAGTGGAGTCGTACCGGAAAAAACATGTGTGTTGACTTGTCGTGAGCCCCACGCCTCCCGAAGGATTCGCGGGGCTCACCGAAACAAGAATTTATCTTTTTTTCTGTTTACTTCTCAACAATGGCAAGCACGTCGCGAGCCGACAAAAGCAGGTATTCCTGTCCGTCGTACTTCACTTCGGTGCCGCCGTACTTGCTGTAAATAACGATGTCGCCGACCTTGATGTCCAAGGGAATGCGCTTTTCGCCATCTTCGTCGAAACGACCTGGTCCAACTGCGAGAACCTTGCCCTCTTGGGGCTTCTCCTTCGCAGTGTCAGGGATAACAAGTCCTGAGGCGGTTGTTTGCTCCGCTTCGAGGGTTTGTACCAAAATGCGATCTTCTAGGGGCTTAATGGAAACCGACACGGTTTATTCCTCCGGCTCGTGGGCACCAGCTACCTAAAGCTGGAGCGACTTACGAATATTTGGTCTTAAAGTTGGCACTCACATGCGTAGAGTGCCAAGTCAAAGATTACGCAACAGTTAGCACTCTGTCAAACCGAGTGCCAGCCAGCCCCCAATAGGCCCCTAGGCTTACCCGGTGCCGCTCCTGCCCAGTGAAGACGCTCCCGGTGGAGGCTCACCCAACGAGGAATTGATTTCCCAAGCACGGGTGGCACTAGCCCGGCCCGGCGCCAATGAACTCACGGTCATCACTTCACTACGGGCCCAGGGCCACGGGGTGGACGCTCTCCGATTGGCACTTGAACAGGTGGAACTACGCGATAGGGCTGCTCTCGCCTGGAGAAACAGCGGTCGCAAACGCCAGAGTTGGTATTTCACCCGGGATGGCTATGAAGCCGCCAGTCACCCGCTCGTAGCGGCATTCCACGCCGAAGTGATTGCCAACAGCGGGGCCAATGGGGTAATCGACCTCACGGCTGGGCTTGGCAGTGACAGTGCCGCCTTCATCGACGCTGGACTCAACACAACCGCGGTTGAGCGAGATCCCACTACCGCCGCACTATTGGCGCACAACGTTCCCGGTGCCAGCATCGTGATCGGCGACTGCACCCTGCTTGACCTCAATCAATGGGATCCAGACCAAACCGCCCTCTTTATTGATCCAGCCAGGCGAGGCACTTCGCGTTCACTTGACGGTACGCGCGCACTCCCCGAAAGAGACCCAGGGCGGTGGTCACCACCCATATCTTTCGTTAACGAACTCGCAAAAAGTTTTCGAGTGTTCATGAAAGCCGCTCCAGCATTTACTCCACCAGACGGCTGGGCTCAATACGTTGTCAGCCTGGATGCAAACGTCGTCGAGATGTTCACTACAAATTCAGCAACCGGAACCTATGCCGTCATGATCAATTCAGAACGAGAAGAATGCAGCATGATCACACGTACAACCGAGCCTGCCACGCACCCGCACGTGGAAATCCGTGCGGAAGGGTTTCTTTATGAACTAGACCCGGCAATAACCCGAGCAGGACTTTCCCAACAGGTCGCTGGCGAATTTGGTCTCACACCCGTTGGCGAAAAAAACATGTGGCTTTTTGGAGCAGCCGCAGTCTTCCCTCACGCCCGCACATACCTGATCAATGACGTATTCCCGGTCAATGAGATCAAATCACGCGTCAAGCACTTACCGGGAATTGCCTTGAAAACAAAGGATGGAAGACGCGATCAAAAAGATTTACGAAAAGCTTGTGGAAAGCCCGACCACAATGAATGGGCGCTCGTAATACTGGGAAGCGGTGCTACCGAGCAGGCTGTGTTAGTCCATCGCGAACGCTGAGCATCGCGGGTGCACTACTAATTCGCGGAAGATAGTCATCGAGATTTGCCGGTTCAAGGCCAGCCTCCCGAATTTTTCTCACAGCAAGTTCCAAGTCTTTCTTGAGGCGCTTTGTAAAGTGCATCAAGATGATGGACCCGGGTTGCAACTTCGAATTGGCATAGGAAATACGGCCATTACCAACTGATGCATCCCACATGACTATTTGTTGAATCCCACATTTTTCACCCATCTTGCGTACTGCTTGAGAATCTTGCCCTGCTCCATATGGTGGCCGAAGCATCCAGGGGCGCCAGTCGTATTTCTTTGCAAAGCGTTTTTGAACATAGCAAATTTCATGATTTAGATCCGTGGACTTTTTGGCAAATGAAGCGTGTGTGGCCGAGTGGTTCTGCACCGATCCCCACTGCGTGAATTCATCAAAGTATTTTTGTGAACCCTTAATAGTCCATGATGAAAGAAATGCCGTAACGGGTAACTTATTTGCTTTTACATAGGCCAAAGAATTTTCGGTCTTATAAATTCCATCATCAATCGTGATGAAAGCAACTTTGTCTTTTGTTTTGATCCGGTACACCGACTTGGGGATTTGAACCTTCTCACGCGCGGGCACCACTGTTTCAACACTTCTTTCAGTGGCACTCGAACCTACTTGCGCTCCGAAACCGGTAGAGAAAATGAGAATACTTCCGGCGAAAGCCGCAACAGCCCGGCGCATTGCTCCTCCATCCGTATCAAGCAAAATTAAAACGTCTCACAGCAGTTTAACCCAGGAACCTAGTTGAGCGCCAAACCCGATTCGTGCCGTTAGAAAAGCACTTCACTCACCGACAGGGTTGAGGTTGCCGGGAAATCAATCGGTGAAGGGGCCGCCCCCACTCGAACGAGGTGAGATCCCAGCGCCGCAACCATTGCCCCATTGTCGGTGCACAAAGTTGGACTGGGCACGCGAAGCTCAATTCCAGCCAGGGCACAACGTTGGGCGGCCAGTGCCCGTAACCTCGAATTCGCGGCCACTCCCCCGGCAATAACCAGGTGAGGAGCGCCTTGATCCTTGGCAGCAGCAATGGCCTTGCTGGTCAGAATGTCTGCTATCGCCTCCTGAACCGATGCAGCGACATCGGGAACTGAAATAGTGTTACCGACCCTTCGCTCCTCTTTCACCCAACGGGCTACTGCGGTTTTTAACCCCGAGAACGAAAAATTGAAGGCATCATCTGGATCAGTTCGTAGAGCACGTGGGAAATCAATAGCGTTTGCGTCACCGCTTTGGGCAGCTTGATCAATCATGGGACCCCCGGGAAATGGCAAACCAAGAAGGCGCGCAACTTTGTCGAATGCTTCACCCGCAGCGTCATCCAAAGTTTGACCAAGGGAAGTGAACACTCCATCACTTACCTTGATCAACGACGAATGCCCCCCGGAGACCAGCAGGCCAATAACGGGTTCGGGCAAAGGTCCATGCTCGAGTTCGTCAACCATCACGTGAGCCGCCAAGTGGTTGACTCCGTAGATGGGAATACCCAACCCCAATGCCAATGCTTTCGCTGACGCAACCCCGACAATGAGTGCGCCAACCAAGCCCGGACCTGCCGTTACTGCAATCGCATCAATATCTCTGAGGGAAACACCCGCCTCAGAGCAGGCCAGGTCAATTGTTGGCAGCATTGCTTCTAAGTGAGCACGGCTAGCAACTTCAGGGACCACTCCACCGAATCGGGCGTGCAGCTCAACACTTGATGCCAGAGCATTGGACAGTAATTCCCGGCCGCGCACAATGCCAATTCCGGTTTCATCGCAGGAAGTCTCGATTCCCAGTACCAGAGGTTCGCTCATGCTCATGATTTAGTCTCGCGCTCATCTCGGTCATCTCGACGCAGAATCAAAGCATCAGTTCCATCGGGGTAGTAATTGGCTCTTCTGCTAATTTCTTTAAATCCAAATGATGAATACGTTGAAAGTGCTGCCAAGTTGTCATTGCGCACTTCAAGGAAAATGAAAGTCACTTTCAATTCCACCGACAGATCAACTAGATGGCCAAGAAGTTGACGTCCGATTCCTTGTCCCTGGAATGATTCTCCAATCGCGATAGTTTGAATGTCAGCATCGCCTCCCGACACACTCAGACCCGCATATCCACTGAGAACACCTGAGCTATCACACACAAAATAATGATTGTGAAGCTGGGCTAACTCCCGCCACCATTGATCCGTTGACCACGGGTCATGTGGAAACAGGTCGCGCTCAAGTTTGTCAACTTCAGCAATATCCCACCAACGCATACGACGAATTTCAATAGTAGGAGTCGTCACAACTGCACCGACAGACTCGGCTTAGCATCAGCTTCTCGCAGATACATAGGGGTAACATCCAAATGATCACCACGTGCAGCACATGCCGCTATATCAATTGCATGCGGTGAAACTTGCGTTACCAAAGGGATTTCGGCCTCCAGTGCCAACCCTTGAACAATTTCGGTGAGATCAACGCTGGGCCCTGACACTCTCTTGCCGCTGCCATCAAATTTTGCCCAGTAATACTCCTTGCGGCGAGCATCAGTTGCCGCAATGAATTCACTATCAGGGGCGACTAGACCCTGACGGATAATCGCGATAGCAACAGCATCAAGTGAACACACTCCGACAACTGGCACTGACCAAGCTGCAGAAAGTCCTTGGGCAAAAGCGATACCAACGCGCAATCCTGTGTAGGGTCCGGGGCCGACACCGCAAGCAATCAAGTCGGGTAAAGAATTCAGATCCAATTCCAATTCGGCGAATAATGTTCCAATCGCTTCCACGTGACCACGGGCATTAGTGTGACTGGCCATGGAAATAACGCCGCCAGAATCAACCAAGGCAATTGAACTTAATTCCGTAGACGTATCAACTGCAATAATTTTCATGCAAGTACTGATTCAACCCGGCGAAGAAACGAATCCCCAGATGGTGGGAAAGATGTGAAGTCAATTTCGCGCCCAAACTCTAACTCCGCATTAATCCGCATTTCAATGACCGACTCACCAAACTCGTCAGCCCACTCACGGCCCCACTCAACCAAAGTCAAACATTGCGCGGCGTCAATTTCTGACCATAGATCTAGGAGCTGATCAGCTGCACTCACCCGGTAAACATCAAGGTGCAATAACCCCAGCCCGTTAACCCCCGGGTAGGCCTTACTCATGACGAATGTTGGACTGGTCACGGGTTCAGTTATTCCCAGCCCACGTGCAACGCCCTGGGCAAAAGTGGTTTTTCCAGCGCCCAACTCACCGGTGAGAATCACGACGTCACCCCCGCGAGCAACAGCAGCAATTGATTCACCGAGAGATTGCATTTGTTCTGCAGTTTCAATTCTCATTGTGGTCATGTCTTTCAATTACCCGGTCAACAAATCCGGTAAGAAGTTCATTTACTTCTACGTACCGCTCAAGCGTCACCATGTGACCGCTTTCAGCAAGCACAACAAATTCAGCGCCCGGAACCTGCTCGATGATTGCTTCACTCAATGCCGGTGGAGTCAATCGATCTGATTCACCCACAATCACCAAAGTCTCCACCTGCTGCAATGGTTCAATTGAATCAAGTTTGTCGTGTTCATAAATATTGGGTAAGAAGTCAACCAAGATATTGAAATTTGTTGACGAAACCATGTCGGCAACAAATTCACCCGCGTGGACTGGGGCAACCGAACCGAATGAGTAAAGGCGGGTCAGCAGCAGCCCCAGATCAGTTTTGCTCCAGCGCGAGTGGGACAGGGCGGTCCCACCTCTCGCCATAGCGGATGCAACCCCGGGAACTAGTCCTTGAACAACGCGTGAGATCGGGGCAGGTAGACCTAAAGTCGAAGCGCCAACAGAACTTGCGGAGCTCGAAATCAACCCAACTCCAATTACTTGGGTTCCGAAAAGCTCTGGGTGTTGCTCGACCAATGCCAAAATAGACATGCCGCCCATAGAGTGCCCAATCAAGATCAACGTGTCGTGCGGGGCGACCTGGTTGATAACCGAATACAGGTCACGCCCCAGTTGATCAATGCTGTGATCACGCAACTGTGCATCAGCAACGTAAGTGGACTCACCGTGTCCGCGCTGGTCGTAGAACACAAGTGTCGCACGATCTCGCAAAGCCAAGCGTTGGTAGTACCAAGAATTGCGATTCAATGCAAAGCCGTGGGGCATCACGATTGTGACTCGCGATCCATGGAGTCGATCGACCTCACCAGCCAGAACCGCCCCGTCGGAGGTAAAAACCTCGAATGGCTCACCGTGCAGTGAATAGAACTCGGTTAAATCAGCATCGTGATCCTGCGTGGCACTGAATCGCATGACCAAACGTTCAGCGGCTGCACCGGCAGCAGCCCCGAGTGCCACCGCGCCAAGTGAGAGAACTGCACGTCCGGCTACTTTGCCAAAATCAAGAGCCACTTGCGCACTTCACCACCTAATATCAAAGGAATAATCATCAAACTACCAATGGAGGAGTAAGTTTCACACGTGAACCCGCGGGATTCGTGATCCGAGCCGAGTGACTATTTCGTATCCGATACTTCCACTGGCTTGGCCCCACTGGTCCGCGGTTAACTCCCCATGAGCCCCCGAACCAAATAAATACACCTCACTACCAGCGAAAATGTCAGCAATCGAATCAGTTGCATCGATTACAAATTGGTCCATGGCGATTGTTCCCACCTGAGCCATTAATTCTCCCGCGATACAGACGGCTACGTGATTGCTTGCACTACGCGGAATTCCATCGCCGTAGCCAACAGGAACCAAGCCAAGCTGACATTCCCGCTCAGCCGTCCACGTGTGTAGGTAGGACACACCCGAGCCTGCAGGCACTGATTTAACTGAGCTCAGACGTGCAACCAGTGTCATGGCCGGTTCCAAATTCAATTCTGCTGAACTCGCCCGCTGCACATTCGGTGAGAGTCCGTACATGCTAATGCCAATACGAACAAGATTAAATCGAGAATCAGGGTGCCACAGTGCTCCCGCAGTATTGGCAAGGTGAATAGCTTCGGGTTCAATTCCAGCCGAAGCAAATTCCGCAAGAGCCGATATTAAAACGTCGCGTTGGGCAGACACTGATTCATGGGCGATTTCTGGATCAGCATGATCAGCACTCGCTAGGTGACTCCAAACGCCACGGACACCTATTAGTCCTTCAGCAACCAATGTGATCAACTCGGCAAGAAAAGAACCCAGTTCAGTAAGAGGGAGACCGTTCCGACTCAAACCCGTATCAATTTTCACATGAATGTTCGCACGCTTTCCCCATACTCGAGCTGCGGCTGCGATCTCATGCAATTCACGGGAATTGGAAACAGATAGGTCAACATCAGCTCCGACACATGCAGCAAGATCAGGATCCCCTGGTGTGCTGAGCCAACTCAAAATCCTTCCGCTATCTCCGGCGGCACGCAATGCGAGTGCTTCACTCGGGAGAGCAACTCCCAACCATGTAACTCCATGTGCCCGAAGTAATGGAGCAATGAAGTCGACTCCATGTCCATATGCATCGGCTTTCACGACAGCCATTACGTCAACGCCGACAATCGCTCGGACTGTGTCGTAATTGCGCAGGATTGCCTGACCGCTGACATTAGCCCATGCTCGGGTGTTGGGTGATGGCTGTGATTTAGAGGTCACGCAAAACCTCACCCACCATTTTGCCAATATCAACGGCCGTCGGATTCTCCGACTGAGCTTCGGCAATTCTTCCAGCCCGAGAGTGAATCCACACCCCCGCCGCGATTAGCGCCACAACGTCAACTGTATCGAGTGCGCTACTTGCGAGAAGTCCACCAATAATTCCCGTCAGAACATCGCCTGAGCCGGCCGTACCCATTGCTGGACTTGCCTCAATGTCGACAAAAGCTTGTCCATCAGGGCCCACCACAAGAGTTCGCGGCCCTTTCGCCACCACAATCACATTTAATTCGCGTGCTGCTGTGCGCACCGACTCGAGATCGAAACCAACCAATTGGGGGAAAAGCTGCCGAAACTCACCCACATGAGGGGTCACAACGGTCACTCCCGACCTGGTCGAAACCGCATTTCGCACATCCGTTAAATCTGCAACAGCGCTCAGCGCACCAGCGTCAAGGACAACTGGCAACTCCCCAGCCAACACCGATGTGAGGAACGAGTGTTCAGCCTCGCCCCCGGAAAACCCGGGCCCAACCGCCCAGCCGGTTATTCGTGGTGAATCAGATTCAATGGAAACAACATTAGGCAATGAGTCCAGGACCAGAGCGCGTTCAACAAATCCTTCACGCAACATGACCATGCCAACACCACTGTGCTGCGCACCCAACACACTCAGCATGGCCGCGCCGGGATAACTTGGTGAGCCCGCAGCGATTCCCACAACTCCGCGAGAATATTTGTAGGAATCAAAATTCAAAGCCGGCACTAACTCGGCGACCTCGTCATCCCCTACTACTCGCAACACCGGATCAGAATCAAATTCCAAATCCAAATCGACGACCTCGATCGCGCCTGCAAACGCAGCGCCAGGAGCAAGCACCAAGCCGGGTTTAAGTGCGCCAAAAGTGAACGTCACATCAGCATGAATACAAGCATCAACATCACAAACACCGGTATCGGCATTAACCCCACTGGGAATGTCAACAGCAACCACTAGCGGTGACAAGTTAATAAAATAAGCAAGTTCAGGATCAACTGGCCGGGAACTCGCCAGTCCGGCAATACCGTCAAGCACTAAATCAAACTCACCCACCAGAGAATCAATCACGCGGCCACCGGCGCCAAGTGCTGTGGCGAGACCTAATTCATGGCACACCCCGGGAACAACACAGTAGATCCCCACTCGAACCCCACGGCGAGCCAGTAACGCTCCAGCGAAGAGTGCATCGCCACCGTTATTACCCGGGCCAACAACAACTAAAGCCGAAGTACCATAAACACGACCAAAAGTTTCCCGTAATAAATCAGCGCACCCAACACCCAGAGCAAATGACGCACGTTGCATAAGTGAACCCGGTGCCGTGACCAAGAAGGCCCGCTCTTCAGCAGCCCGGATCTGTGCAACCGAAAAAACCGGTAAACCGAGATCGTGGGAAACCAGATGCGAAGTCATTGAACTACTCAACCGTTACGGACTTGGCAAGGTTGCGAGGTTGGTCAACGTCATGACCTTTTTCCCTTGCCATCTCGCAGGCAAAAATTTGCAAAGGTACAACCGCTACAAGGGGCTGCATCAAGGTTGGGACCGCAGGGATTCGAATTATGTGGTCAGCAAAGGGAACAATGCTTTCATCGCCCTCTTCTGCGATTGCAATTATTTTTGCTCCGCGGGCACGCACTTCTTGGATATTGGAGATCATTTTGTCGTGCAAAATAGCGCGGCCTTTGGGTGATGGAACAATTACTATGACCGGAATTCCCTCTTCGATCAAGGCAATGGGTCCGTGCTTGAGCTCTCCAGCAGGGAATCCTTCAGCGTGCATGTAGGCCAGCTCTTTCAGTTTCAGCGCACCCTCAAGGGCAACCGGGTAGCCGACATGGCGGCCAATGAAGAGGACTGAACGGGCCGAAGCAAGGGAACGGGCAAGGTTACGAACTGGTTCCGCAGTATCAAGTACGAGGTCAACCTGGCGCGGCATATCGTCAAGGTCAGCCAGAATTGACCGAATTTCGTCTTCGAACATAACTCCACGGACTTGGGCCAGGAACAAACCAACTAAATAGGTTGCTGTTATTTGGGTGAGGAAAGCTTTAGTGCTCGCAACCGCGATTTCAGGCCCAGCGTAGGTGTAAATCACGGCGTCAGATTCACGGGGAATCGTTGATCCGACCGTATTACAGATGGCCAATGTGCGAGCACCCTGTGATTTGGCATAGCGCAGTGCCATCAAGGTGTCCATAGTTTCGCCGGATTGTGAAATGGCAATGACGAGTGAGTCAGGTCCAACGATCGGATCCCGATAACGGAATTCACTTGCCAGCTCAACATCGACCGGGAGGTGTGTCCAATGCTCAATTGCGTATTTGGCAACCATTCCAGCGTGTGCTGCAGTTCCGCAAGCAATAACGATTACTTTGTTAATGTGTTGCAACACGGTTGGATCAATACTGAGTTCATCTAATTTAATCCGCTGGTTCTCATCAATGCGACCAAGGAGTGAGTCAGCAACAGCCTTTGGCTGCTCTGAGATTTCTTTCAACATGAACAGGTCAAATCCACCCTTTTCAGCAGCTGATGCATCCCAATCGATGGTAAATGGTGTGGCCTGCACAACCGTGCCAGAGAAGTCGGTGACAACTACGGAGTCTGCTTTCATGATCACGATTTGATCTTGACCTAATTCCAATGCTGAACGCGTGTGCGCAACGAATGCACTGACATCGGATGCCAGGAAGTTGCCACCTTCACCAAGACCAACGACAAGGGGTGAGTTCCGTCGAGCACCAACTACAAGGTCGGGTTGCTCTCGGTCAATCACTACCAGTGTGAAAGCGCCTTGGAGTCTTGAGCACACCGCCTGCATTGCTAGTGGCAATGAGTTGCCAACCTCAGGTAGTGCTCGCGCCATCATGTGTGCCACGACTTCAGTGTCCGTTTCAGAATCGAGCGAAATACCAGCGGCTTCTAGTTCGGCGCGCAGCACCTGAAAATTCTCGATGATTCCGTTATGTATTACGGCAATGCGTTGATCTGAACTTACGTGGGGGTGGGCGTTGCGGTCGGTTGGACCACCATGGGTTGCCCACCGGGTGTGACCAATTCCGGTCGTGGAATCTGGCATTGGATCTTGGCCCAGGAGTAATTCAAGCTCTCCCAATTTCCCGGCCTTCTTGCGTACTTCTAGCTTGCCGTCAGCGATTACTGCAATCCCTGCTGAGTCATAGCCGCGATACTCCATTCGGCGAAGTCCCTCGACGATGATTTCGAGGGCTTGCTTCTCACCAACGTATCCAACGATTCCGCACACTGCATGATCCTACCGCCGCAGCCCATCATGACTGAAGTTACCGAGAGCAGCGGCGTTGCGGCGGATTAATCCAGGGCGAGTTCAGCACTGATTACCTGAGCCAACTGCTCGGCAACCTGCTGGGCCTTGGTCTGACTCTCTGCTTCGACCATGACCCGAATAACCGGCTCGGTACCCGATGATCGAAGGAGAATGCGACCACTGCCCTGCAGCGCCGACTCAAGAAGCTCCAGTTCTGCGCTGACTCGCTCATTAGAGTCAAGTGCATTGCGATCTACTCCACCAACGTTGATGAGTACCTGTGGCAACTTGTTAACGACACGAGCGAGCTCGGCTAAAGTCTTTCCACTCCCGCTCACGCGTGAAAGTAAATGTAACGCGGTCAAAATACCGTCACCGGTGGTTCCAAATTCACTCATGACAACATGTCCGCTTTGTTCGCCACCAAGAACAAAGCCATTCTCTCGCATTGATTCCAGTACATACCGGTCACCAACCGCGGTTGAAATCACCGTTATTCCCGCCGCCTCCATTGCCTGGTTGAAACCAAGGTTGGCCATCACGGTTGAAACCACCGTGTCGTGAATCAAAGTTCCAGTGGAAGCCATTGATATTGCGAGGATTCCCAGGATGTGGTCACCGTCGACATCATTGCCCAAAGCATCGATTGCCAGGCACCGATCCGCATCCCCGTCGAAAGCAATTCCAGCGTCAGCACCGTGCTCAACAACAGCAGCGCGAAGGTCTTCAAGGTGGGTACTCCCACAACCATCATTGATGTTTAGGCCATCGGGTGAAGCATGGATAGCGATTACTTCAGCTCCGGCACGACGCAATGCTTCTGGGCCAACAACACTTGCTGAACCATTCGCGCAGTCAACAACAACTTTGAGCCCGGTCAGTGGTGTTTCAGATGTGAGTGTGGACAACAAATGGGAAACAAAAAGTTCAGACGCACCCTCGTCATTTACTACACGGCCTACATCCCCGCCAATAGGTCGCTCCCACGGCTCACGCATCCGGTTTTCAATTGTAATTTCCAAAGCGTCATCGAGTTTGACGCCACCTCGCGCAAAGAACTTAATACCGTTATCCGGCATTGGGTTGTGAGAGGCGGAAAGCATGACCCCAAGGTCAGCTTCGAGGGAAGCGACTAAATAGGCGACCGCCGGAGTGGGAAGCGCTCCCACCAGGGTTACATCTATGCCTGCACTGGCAAGGCCCGCGACAACCGCGGCTTCAAGGAACTCCCCTGAAGCACGCGTGTCACGACCAACAACTGCTCGAGGGCGGTGTCCGGCGAATTCTCCTGAATCTGCCAGCACGTGCGCTGCGGCAACAGAAAGGTCCAAAGCCAATTCGGCAGTGAGATCTCTGTTCGCTACACCGCGAACTCCATCAGTTCCAAAAAGCCCCATTGAATTAGCCCCACAACGTGGCGCAAACCACTTCGACTAGCGCTTGCTGTACTGCGAGGCCTTACGAGCCTTCTTCAGACCGTACTTCTTGCGCTCCTTGGCCCGTGGGTCACGGGTGAGGAATCCGGCCTTTTTCAAAATAGCGCGGTTACCTTCCGTGTCAATCCCGTTGAGTGAACGAGCAATGCCCAAACGAAGTGCACCGGCTTGACCGCTGGTGCCACCACCGTGAAGTCGAGCAATTACATCGAATTTACCTGGTGCACCAAGGGAGACAAATGGCTCGTTCACAATCTGCTGGTGAACCTTGTTGGGGAAATAGGAAGCAAGGTCGCGACCATTAATTTTGAATTGGCCCGTTCCGGGGACAATGCGAACACGCGCAACAGCCTGCTTACGGCGACCTGTTGCAGCACCTGGTGCAATCACAACATCGCGATTGATTACCGGCTTAGCGCTCTCGCTGGTGTACTCCGAGGGAACTTCTTCGATTTCTTCTTCTACGTCAATAGCAACTTCAGACACGTAAATCTCTCCTTAGCGCTACTGCGCGACCTGGGTAATGGTGAATGGCTTGGGTTCTTGGGCACTGTGTGGGTGATTGTCACCAACATAGATTTTCAACTTGGTCAACTGTTGGCGACCGAGCTTGTTGTGAGGGAGCATTCCCTTAACTGCCTTTTCAACAGCCTTAGTTGGATGTGACTCCAAGAGTTCGGAGTAAGTCGTTGCAGTGAGACCACCTGGGTAACCAGAGTGGCGGTATGCGATTTTCTGCTCTCGCTTAGATCCGGTGAGCGCAACTTTGTCAGCATTGATAACGATGACGAAGTCACCGACATCCATATGCGGTGCAAATGTTGGCTTGTGCTTACCGCGAAGAAGAACCGCGACCTGACTTGCGAGCCGTCCGAGAACAACATCGGTGGCGTCAATCACGTGCCAGGTGCGATAAATCTCGCCGGCTTTCGGGCTATATGTGCGCATGGGGCGCCACCTTGCTTTCTCGTAGGGACTTGGTTTCGGCACCCACCGGTTGGCAGGCCGTACTGGAGGCCTTCCAAGGACTCCAGGCTGTAACTCTCACAGCGACCTCAAAGGATACCCATACCCCACCGGAAGCCCCAAATCCCCCCTAGATAAGGAGATTTCGGCTCAACAATTCCCATTTCAGGTCCGGCGCTACCAAGTCTCCAACCTACCAAGTTTCTATGAGGAGGAACTCGGTACCAAGCCGCTGGGCAAGTTCGGCTGCCCCTGAGTCAAGGGTGGCGAATACGCAATTGTGCATTTGGGCCACCAGCGCCAAGTGGGCATCACTTACTTGCCGGTGCCCCGTGAGCGCGACCTCTGACCTCGCCATTTCCCCGGACAATGGCACGCTGTCAGCAACGAACTGATAGTTGCCCACCTTTTTCAAGGATTCCAACACAACCGCGCACGCGTTGGGGGTAACGACCTCGCTCACGACCACCGGATTGCTTGAAAGTCTGATGAAGCCCGATTCAGTTCCAGGGCTGGTTACCCACCCAGATTTACCGGATTCAACAAACCATGCTTGAGCCTTAGTGTGAGCCACATGTGTGGGCCAAGTAATGGCCATCAGAACGTTGACGTCTAGGAAAAAATTCATGCTTCGCCCAGCGCCTGGGAAATCATGTCATTTGTAATCGGGGCAGCAGCGGCACTCACCTCAAAAACCGGGATTCCATTAGTTCCCAACTCTGGTTGCACCCCTCGACCCATTCCACGGCGGGCCAGTTCGGATAGGGCTGCCCCCAAAGAAATCTCCAACACGGAACTCATTTCTCGGGCTACCGCAAGAACGTGATCATCTATTTCGAGAGTTGTCCTCATGTATCGATAATAACATCATAACATCACAACATCAAGTCATCACTGGTCGTGAAGAGGCGATTACGATGATAAAGGCGGCTGAGTTGCCAGCCACGCCTTAAATGACGCGTCCTGTTCCTCCCGCCACACCCCCACAGCCGTGGCAAATTCACCCAAATCACCGTTAAATAGGTTTGGATAACGCTGGGCCTGAGCCAACAGAAGCAGCCCGGTGATGCGGGAGTCAGCCAGTGCCCCGTGCCAGTCGTCCTCAGAGATTTCAAGGCCGTAGCGCGCAACCGTGGGTTGCAGGCGCCTCTGCGCTTTCCCCTTGACGTACTTGTCCATCTGCTTATCAATTACATAAGGACAGATATCAATAACGCCAACCAGCGGCTGCAATCCAACTCGCTCAAGATTCGCATCAAGGATTCCTCGATCAAATGAGGAGTTGAAACAAACAACGGGCAACTCCGATGCAGTGAGAAACTCGCGGACCGACTCAAGGGCCGTGAATTGTTCCTGGCCCTGGGATTGACTCATTTCATTTGTGATTCCGTGCACCGCACTTGCAGACTCAGGAATGTCAACGTCAACTTTGATCAACCACTCTTGCGAGGAAACCTCGGCTCCGTCCCGGTACACCACACCTGCGGCAGACACAATTCGATCGGTTGCAATATCAACACCCGTCGTCTCCGTGTCAAAGGCAATAAATCCAGCGTCAACCCAGGACATGCAATCTCCTCACCCATCAAAGTTCACGACACGAATGAACATGAGTATGTCACGCGTGGCAGACAAATAGGTATTGATTAATGGCCAAGCCGTAAGCCGTTACCTAGGCGAGTGTGATCCAGATTTTTCGCATCGTTTCGGTGATCTTCCACGTGGTTCGTGAGCCCGCCGGAAGGATCCCAATTGTTCCTGGGGCTAAATCGATCATGCCCCCCTGCTCGCAGGTCACAGTCCCTCTACCCGAAACCACCACGAATACTTCCTCGACCTCGGTGTCGGTGGACTCTCCGACTGAGTGTTCCCACACACCCACTTCGATGTCACCCTCGGTGTCCACTACAGCAACCGCGCTTGTCACCCCATCGGTAATTGCGAGTTTTGCCTTGAGGGGACGGTGCGTGAGCTCAATGGAATGGGAATCATAACTCCGGATCATGACGGCAGCCTATGCTCAAAGGTCCCGCAGCAAATTGGTACCTGTGACACGACCCTGATCACGATCCATACCCCGTCTGGCTCGAGTTTCACCTTGGCGAGCATGTAGCTCTTCATCTGTTGGATAGCCGACGTGTTCGAGGACCAGGGGAAAAGCTTCCATAGTTTGAATGTGGGAAAGCTTTTCTTCTTGGTCAAGTAAGTGTTGGGTCCAAGTGATTGGTTTACGGCCATCCCCGATGGGGAGGAGCGCGCCCACGATGGTGCGGACCATCGAGTAACAGAAAGCATCGGCCCGAATGGTCATCACGACATAATTGTCGGCGTTTCGATGCCATTCAAGTTTTTGAAGTTCTCTGATTGTGGTGGCTTTGGGTTTTTCTTTGCAAAATGCGAAAAAGTCATGGATGCCGATGAGGCACTGGCTGGCTTCATTGAGTCGGTCAACGTCAAGTGGAACCGGCCACTGCAGGACTTCATGACGGTGAAGTGGTTGTGGACCAGTGGGGTCATCACACACGGTGTAGCTGTACTCGCGCCACAAGGCAGAGAACCGAGCATCAAAACCATAGGGGGCTTCTTCGATTTTCCGAATCCGAATGTCACCGGGCAATGCTTTATTGATTCGCTCAGCGGTGAGTTTTTCTAGCTCAGGATGATCACTGGGCAGGTCAAAATGAAAGACCTGATTACGTGCATGCACACCTGCGTCCGTGCGACCGGCCACAATCGTCGGTAATTCCAGTTCATGAATCAGTGCGCCAATAATATTTTCCACTTCACCCTGAACCGAGCGAGCTTCCATCTGTGAGGCCCATCCGTGAAAACCCGAGCCGTCATAGGAAAGAAAGACGCGCAGACGGATCAGCCCGTCCCCGGGTAGTCCGGGAACGGGCTGATCAATATCGTGTTGCGAGCTCAGGAATTACTCCTTGGCCTTAGCTTCGTCGCTTGCAGCGGCCTCTTCTTCGCCTAACTCATTGACCGGCTCGGTGCTTTCCTCTACGAGGACTTCTTCCGTATCCGCCTTGATCTCTTCAGCGACTTCGGCTGCTTCACTCTGAGCGGGTGCTACTGCTGCTGCACTTTCCTTGGCAGCACGCTTGGTGGCTCCGGTTGCTTCTGCAACTACCTGCTCAGCCATTGGCTCGACCAGTTCAATGATCGCCATGGGAGCATTGTCGCCCTTGCGGTTACCGATCTTGATGATTCTGGTGTAGCCACCTGGGCGACCCGCGTAGCTTGGGCCGATCTCGGTGAACAGTGTGTGCACGACACCCTTGTCCTTGACCACGGTGAGAACCCGGCGACGTGCAGCGATATCTCCACGCTTTGCGAAGGTCACCAAACGCTCTGCGACTGGTCGCAGCCGCTTTGCCTTGGCATGGGTTGTCGTGATGCGGCCGTGCTCAAAGAGAGCGGTCGCGAGGTTGCCCAGCATGTGCTTCTCGTGTGAGGCTCCCCCACCGAGGCGGGCTCCCTTAGCTGGCGATGGCATCTTGTCTCCTTATTAATCTTGGTCAATATTAACCTGGTCGGGATTAACCTGGTCGGTCCGAATGTGCAGCAGGCTCTTAGAGCCGCTCGTCCTCGGGGTAGGCATCTTCGGTGAAAGTGGCGACAACTTCTTCAACTTCTTCGGGGTCGACATCCATATCAACATCAGTGTCATCGAAGTAAACAGCGGTGCTGGGGTCAAACCCGGGAGGGCTGTCTTTGAGTGCAAGGCCTAGACCGTGCAGCTTTACCTTGATTTCATCAATTGATTTAGCGCCAAAGTTGCGGATATCAAGCAGATCAGCCTCACTGCGGGTGATTAATTCACCAACAGTATGAATGCCTTCACGCTTGAGGCAGTTGTATGAACGCACTGTCATGTCGAGCTGCTCAATTGGTGTTGAGAGTTGCTCGGCAACGAATGCGTCCGTTGGGCTTGGGCCAATGTCAATACCTTCGGCATCAACATTCATTTCCCGAGCCAGACCAAAGAGTTCAACCAAAGTTGAACCTGCCGAGGCAACCGCATCGCGTGGAAGCATGCATGGCTTGGTCTCAACGTCAAGAATCAACTTGTCGAAGTCGGTGCGCTGCTCAACACGAGTCGCCTCAACTTTGTAGCTGACCTTGAGCACTGGTGAGTAGATCGAGTCAACCGGGATACGGCCAATCTCCTGCTCTGGGTGCTTATTCATGGTTGACGGTACATAGCCGCGACCGCGCTCAACTACGAGTTCGATCTCGAGCTTGCCTTTGTCGTTAAGGGTGGCAATGTGAAGTTCTGGGTTATGTACCTCAACACCTGCTGGTGGCTGAATATCAGCTGCGGTAACACTGCCTGAACCTTGCTTACGCAGGTACATTACGACTGGTTCATCAATATCACTGGAGACAACAAGTCCCTTGAGGTTCAAAATAATCTCAGTGACATCTTCTTTGATTCCCTCAATCGTGCTGAACTCGTGGAGAACCCCATCGATGCGGATGCTGGTAACCGATGCACCCGGGATCGACGAGAGCAATGTGCGACGAAGTGAGTTGCCGAGTGTGTAACCAAAACCTGGCTCTAGGGGTTCCAACACGAAACGTGAACGGAACTCGCTGATGGGTTCTTCGGTGAGAATTGGACGTTGACTAATGAGCACTTTTTGTTTCCTTCCAGCGATACCCTCTATTTGATATCGCGTTTCTCAGCTCGATTCGAATGAATCGAGATTGGTTACTACTTGGAGTAAAGCTCAACAATGAGTTGTTCGTTGACCTGAGTATCGATCGCCGCACGGGCTGGGATCGAGTGAACGAGGATGCGCATTTTCGATGGCACAACCTCGAGCCAAGCTGGGACGGTCTTTTCACCGATCTCAGCGTGAGCCACAATAAAAGGAGTCATTTGCAGTGAACTTGGACGAACATCGATCACGTCACTCGGGGAAACCCGAAATGATGGGATGTCGACCTTGTGACCATTGACCAAAATGTGACCGTGGTTGACCAACTGGCGAGCCATGTCGCGACTCTTGGCGAAACCTGCACGGTAAACCACGTTGTCCAAACGGCTCTCAAGGATCTTCAGCAAGTTCTCGCCGGTCTTGCCAGGTTGACGCTGAGCTTCCTTGTAGTAGTTAGAGAACTGCTTCTCCAAAACACCGTACATACGGGTTGCCTTCTGCTTCTCGCGGAGCTGCAACAAGTACTCGCTCTCCTTTGACCGACCGCGACCATGCTGGCCGGGTGGGTAGGGGCGCTTTTCAAATGGACATTTTGGTGACTCACACTTGGAGCCTTTGAGGAACAACTTCATTTTCTCGCGGCGGCACCGCTTGCAATCTGCGTCCGTATAACGCGCCATGATTATCTCCTATTTTCTAAGTGTTATTAAAAAGGTCCGCGAATTAAACGCGTCGACGCTTCTTTGGTCGGGTTCCGTTAAATGGCACTGGCGTAACGTCGGCGATAGAGCCAACTTCAAGCCCGGTTGCTTGCAGTGAACGAATTGCAGTCTCGCGACCTGAACCCGGTCCCTTGACGAATACGTCAACCTTGCGCATGCCGTGTTCCATTGCGCGACGAGCAGCAGATTCAGCTGCTAGCTGTGCGGCGAATGGCGTGGACTTGCGGCTACCTTTGAATCCCACCTGGCCAGCAGACGACCAGGCAATGACTGCACCCGTCGGATCGGTGATGGACACGATGGTGTTGTTGAACGTGCTCTTGATGTGAGCGTGACCATGGGCCACGTTCTTCTTTTCCTTGCGACGCACTTTCTTTGCGCCTGGACCTTTGGGGGCCATGTGTGATTCCTATTCTTTAGAGGTTTGGGATTCGCAGTGAGTTGCGAGATCGTTCGCTTAGACCTTCTTCTTACCGGCAACTGTCTTACGTGGACCCTTACGCGTACGCGCATTCGTGTGGGTACGTTGCCCGTGGACGGGAAGACCCTTGCGGTGACGAATTCCCTGATAGCAACCAATTTCAACCTTGCGGCGAATATCAGCTGCAACCTCGCGGCGCAGGTCACCTTCTACTTTGAGATTTGCTTCGATCCAGTCGCGCAATGCGAGTGTTTGATCGTCGGTGAGATCCTTTGATTTCATTTCAGGATCGATACCGGTCGCTTCGAGGGCTTTAGCAGCCTGCGAACGGCCAACACCGTATACGTAGGTAAGTGCGATTGCCATGCGCTTTTCGCGGGGCAAATCGACACCAATAAGTCGTGCCATGGGCGTACTCTCTTTTCAGTAATTCACGGGGTCGTGTGGTGGGAGGACCATTCCAGCCCGCCAAGGCTGGTCTTCGGCCCCGTGGCCGAAGGTGTCGTCCGTATCTGTTGATACGGGGTCGGGTTCTCCCTGTACTTGGTGCCCGGGTTTTCTCTCCCGGTTACACCCCAGTGCTTAAAGCTGTAAAGCTTCGGGCGTGCTTAGCCCTGGCGTTGCTTGTGACGAACGTTTTCGCAAATAACCATGACGCGACCGTGGCGACGGATGACCTTGCACTTGTCGCAGATCTTTTTGACGCTGGGTTGCACCTTCATGGTTACTCTTCCTCGAGTTTCTCGTAAAAACGGTTATTACTTGTAGCGGTAAACAATGCGGCCACGGGTGAGGTCATAGGGCGACAGCTCAACCACAACACGGTCATCGGGAAGAATCCTGATGTAATGCATCCGCATTTTGCCACTGATGTGGGCGAGCACTTTGTGCCCGTTATCCAGCTCAACCCGAAACATTGCATTAGGCAAAGATTCAGTGATCAAACCCTCAAGTTCGATCGCACCCTCTTTTTTTGCCATCTACTCCGCTTCCCTATGATTTCAGCCAGAAATGTTCACCACTGCAGCCGTCAGAGTCTACGCAGGACCCTTCCCTACCATGAAGTTGGGGTCCCTTCCCCTAGGGATCTATGTCTTTAGGACATCCCTAGTGTCCGATATGAGATTTTTGTCCTAAATAGCCCCAGATGGAATAACTAGGTAATTGATTCCCCCTTCCAGGTCACCCGCCCTGAATTCGTCATCAATGTGCCTGGGCCAAACCGGCTAATACTTGGTGTCAGGTGCCTGTGCGAAAACACCTTTGATATCGGAACTAGCGTTACGGTGAAAGCGGTCATGATGGAGAGTCAGATTGCTAGAAAAAGTTTGAGTCAGAAATCACATCCGTCAACAACAAAAACGACGCACCTGATAACCGCCCAAAATTGACATGGGACATCTCCTGCACCAGAGTCAGCGCATGAGCGATTTGGCCATCCTTGGTCCATTTATTCCGTCCCCAGATCGCCGCGATCCCATCGCCACAATCATTGCCCAAGGTGAGCTGCGAGTTCCCGCGCTCCTGCCAATCCGATACTCGCGCATGTCACAAAGCGCATTCGCTTTCTATCGCGGTACCGCCGCCCTGATGGCAAATGACGTGGGCTCAAGGCCTAATTCCGGCGTGATCGTGCAGCTCTGTGGTGATGCGCACTTGGGTAACTTCGGAATTTTTGCAACCGCTGATCGAAGAACAATTTTTGATGTCAACGACTTTGATGAAACTTTCCCTGGGCCATTCGAATGGGATGTGCAGCGCATGGTTACCAGCTTTGCTATAGCGAGCGCCGATAGATCAGAAGAATGCCAGGAAGCCGTCATCCGCGCTGGAGCAGAGGCCTACCGAACTGCAATGGCTGCATTTGCAACATCAAGATTCGTTGACACTTGGTACTACCGCGTCGATGCGAAAAGTTTGAAGGCTGTTACAAAAAATGGTGCACTCTCAGAAAGCGGCATGGCCAAGATGAACAAGGGCTTTAATGCGGCTGAAAAACGTGACCAGTGGTCTGCCATTACTAAGTTAACCGTTGAAGTAGACGGGCAACGTCAGTTTGTTAATGAGCCCCCACTTGTCGTTCGACTTTCTCTTGCAGAAGGCGTCAAGGAGGCTATCGATAATGCATTTAAACGTTACAAGGAGACACTTTTATGCGATCGCCGCATCCTGCTCGATCGGTATCACATAGTTGACTTCGGTCACAAAGTTGTTGGGGTCGGAAGCATTGGCCTGCTCGCTTACATTGTTCTTTTGCAAGGACGCGATGCTGATGACCTGCTTGTGCTCCAAGTAAAACAAGCTGTCGAGAGTGTGCTTGAACCATGGGTTCCCAATGTAGTCTCGACAAGCCACAGCAAGCGCGTGACGGACGGCCAGCGCAATATTCAGGCCGCAACGGACGCTTTCTTGGGCTGGATTGATGGAGAAGGCGGAAAGAGCTATTACATTCGCCAATTGCGTGACAAGAAATGGTCACCTGATGTTGATTCATTTAGCGATGAAGAGCTTCTCGACTACGCCCAAATTTGTGGAGGGGCCTTGGCAAGGGCACATGCACGATCAGGTGACGCGGAAGCCATTTCAGCGTTTATCGGACCCGACTCGTCATTTGATACAGCAATACGCAATTTCGCATTGAGCTACGCACAACAATCAAAGGCTGATTATACCGCATTCCTTGAAGCGATAGCCGTGGGCAGCATTTCGGTTCGCACTCCTGATTCAATGTTCACCGAAATTTCCTTGCGCCAAGACGGTGCGTTCAACCTGATTTAGTGGATGGATCTAGTTGTTGGTGTTGATCGTGAGGATTTGGGGCCCCGATTCGGTGATAGCAACCGTGTGTTCCCAGTGTGATGCCCAGTTGCCATCAGTTGTGACAACGGTCCAATCATCAGCCAGAGTGATCACTTCGGGAGACCCGATTGTGACCATGGGTTCAAGGGCAAGCACCATGCCAACTTGTAATTCCAAGCCCTGACCCGCGTGACCGTAATTGGGCACAGGGGGGTACATATGCATCTCGGTTCCGATTCCATGCCCAACGTAATCTTCAACGATTCCATAATTTCCTGCACCGCGAATTACTGCTTGAATTGCCGAGCCAATGTCACCCATGCGATTCCCTGCAACTGCCGCTTCAATTCCAGCCGCAAGGGATGCTCGGGTGACGTCGGAGAGTTTTTGTATTGATGGTTGCGGATTAGTCGATGCAATCACGCTGATTGCTGCATCGCCATGCCAACCTTCCACAATGGCGCCGCAGTCAATTGAAACTAGATCACCTTCGTTGACAACTCGATCACTGGGAATTCCATGCACAACTTCCTCATTGATCGAGGTACAGATCACTGCGGGGTATCCGTAATAGCCAAGGAATGAAGGTGTCGCCCCCGCACCGTATATGCACTCTCGGGCAATTGCATCGAGCTCCTTGGTTGTAATACCTGGAGTGACACTGACACTGAGGGTTTGCAATGTATCGGCTACTACTTTGCCGGCAATACGCATTAATTCAATTTGCTGCGGGGACTTGATTTGTACTCGATCTTTTTTGCGAAATCCCATGTGTTTGCTTAAGCGTTGACCGCAAGCAGAATCGCAGCTGTTACATCTTCTATCTCGCCAAGGCCGTCGACTTGCTCCAGCAGGTTGCGGCTTTTGTACACCTCGATGAGCGGTGCGGTTTGTTCAGCGTAAACCTCAAGTCGGTGACGCAATACTTCTTCGGTGTCATCAGTACGACCCTGCTCGGCTGAACGTAGCACAAGGCGAGCAACAACCACGTCAACATCAACAGTTAGTTCAATTACGCAATCGATCTTGATTCCAGCAGATCTCAACATTGCATCAAGTTCGGAAACTTGCTCAACAGTTCGGGGATAGCCATCAAGGATAAATCCTGACTGGGCATCGTCGTAGGTCAGTCTGTCCCGCACCATCGCGTTGGTCACACCGTCGGGCACGTACTCCCCAGCATCCATATATGACTGCGCTTCCTTGCCCAGTGGGGTGCCTTCACTGACATTGGCCCGGAAGATGTCTCCAGTAGAAATATGAGGAATGCCCAGCCGCTTGGACAGCAGTGATGCTTGGGTGCCTTTACCTGCCCCCGGTGGACCCATGAAAACGATGCGCATGCGACGAAAGCCTATCGGAGTAGAAACAATCTGGCGAACTTGCTGACTTATTTGAGGAAACCTTCGTAGTTGCGCTGCTGCAATTGGGCTTGAATCTGCTTGACCGTGTCCAAGCCAACGCCAACCATGATGAGGATCGATGTGCCGCCGAATATGAACTGGGTCGATACTCCGAGGAAGTCGAAGGCGAATACCGGCAAAATGGCAATCAAACCAAGGTACAACGAGCCCGGTGCAGTCAGACGGGTCAATACGTAGTCAAGGTATTCAGCGGTTGGGCGTCCGGCCCGGATTCCTGGAATAAAGCCGCCGTACCGTTTCATATTGTCAGCGACCTCGGTCGGATTGAACGTGATCGAGACATAGAAATAACAGAAAAATACAATCAACACAAAGTAGGTTCCCAGATAAACATTTCCACTACCGGTTCCAAAGCTCTGCTGCAACCATTGCGCCCAGCCGGCCTGGCTGCCCGTCAACTGGACAAACAGTGTTGGCAGGAAGAGCAGTGAGGAAGCGAAGATAACGGGGATAACACCCGCCATGTTCACCTTCAGCGGTATGTAGGTGGACGTACCGCCATACATTCGCCGCCCAACCATTCGCTTTGCGTATTGAACAGGAATTCTGCGTTGCGCTTGCTCAACGAAGACTACAAAAGTAATGACAACCAAGCCGACCAGCAGCGTGATGGCGAATGTGAAGACTCCACGGCTACCTAGAATATTGGCGAACTGTGCGGGAATCACCGCGATGATTGAAGTGAAAATCAAGACGGACATTCCGTTGCCGACGCCTCGCTCAGTGATGAGCTCGCCAAACCACATAACGATCGCCGTTCCAGCCGTCATAACAGTGATCATGACAATCATTACCCAGATGGCCTGATTGGGGATGATCTCCTCATTACAGCCTTGGAACAGCGCACCAGGTGATCGAGCAAGTGAAAGAATTGCAGTGGACTGCAAAATTGCCAAACCAATTGTCACGAACCGCGTGTATTGGGTGATTTTGGCTTGTCCTGCATTACCGTCAGCCTTGAGAGTTTCCAAGCGGGGAATCACAACGGTGAGCAGTTGCAAAATAATGCTAGCCGTGATGTAGGGCATGATTCCCAAAGCAAAGACTGAAAGCTGCAGTAGTGCGCCACCGCTGAAGAGGTTAATCAGGGCATAAACAGAGTTATCTTGCACAACATCGATACACCGTTGAATTGCTGAGTAGTCAACACCTGGGGTAGGCAGAACGGAACCCAAACGGTAAATCGCTAGCAAGCCAAGGGTAAACAAGATCTTCTTACGAAGATCCGGTGTACGCAGGGCATCCCTGAAGGCACTGATGTGCACTTGACCTCCTGCTTAAAGTTGAGTGCTTAGATTTCGGTTACTGACCCACCCGCAGCCACGATCTTGTCACGAGCTGAACCTGAGAACTTATCCGCGGTCACATTAACCTTGACCGAAATATCTCCCAAGCCCAATACCTTGACGAGCTCGCCCTTGCGGACAGCGCCAGCTGCTACGAGATCAGCGACGCCGATGGTGCCGCCTTTGGGAAACAATTTCTCAATGGCCGAGACGTTAACAACCTGATACACCTTGGTGTTCGGGCTCGTGAAGCCCTTGAGCTTCGGCAGACGCATGTGAAGGGGCATTTGGCCACCCTCAAAGCCAGCCTTCACCTGGTAACGGGCCTTGGTTCCCTTGGTGCCACGGCCTGAAGTCTTACCTTTTGATGCTTCACCGCGACCTTTACGGGTTTTGGCCGTCTTGGCACCGGGCGCCGGACGTAGGTGATGAACTTTAAGTGTCATAGTTACTTGACCTCCTCGACAACCACCAGATGCGCAACGGTACTCACCATTCCACGAAATTCTGGCCGGTCTTCCTTTACTACGGTGTCACCGATTCGCTTGAGCCCAAGTGAACGCAGCGTGTTGCGCTGATTACTCGTGCCGCCAATCTCTGACTTGATCTGAGTGACTTTGAATTCAGCCATCATGCACCTGCCCCAGCCGCACGCGCCCGCAAAAGTGCTGCAGGTGCTACGTCTTCGAGGGGAAGTCCACGACGAGCGGCCACAGCTTCTGGGGATTCAAGTCCCTTGAGCGCGGCAACTGTTGCGTGAACAATGTTGATTGCGTTGTCCGATCCCAATGACTTACTGAGTATGTCAGTGATCCCAGCACATTCCAATACGGCGCGGACGGGGCCACCGGCAATAACACCGGTACCTGGTGCAGCTGGACGCAGCATGACAACGCCTGCAGCCGCTTCGCCCTTGATTGGGTGTGGAATTGTTCCTTGGATTCGGGGGACCTTAAAGAAGCTACGCTTAGCCTCTTCGACGCCCTTTGCAATCGCTGCTGGAACTTCCTTCGCCTTGCCATAGCCGACACCAACGTTTCCGTCACCGTCACCAACGACCACGAGTGCCGTGAAACTAAAGCGACGACCGCCCTTGACGACCTTGGAAACTCGGTTGATCGCAACTACGCGCTCAAGCAGGTTCGACTTCTCCTCGCGTGGGCCGCGATCTTTGCGATCCCGACGCTCGCCTCCGCCACTAGTGCGGCGCGACGTATCAGACATTGTTACCTCTTCCCGATGTAAACATTAGAACTTGAGCCCGCCTTCGCGAGCGCCCTCAGCGAGGGCAGCGACGCGACCGTGGTACTTGTGGCCACCACGGTCAAAAACGACCGTGTCGATTCCAGCTTTTTGTGCACGTGCAGCAAGTTCGTTTCCAACCTTGCGAGCCTTTGCGGTCTTGTCACTGTCAGTGCTACGCAGATCGCTCTCCATAGTTGAAGCAGAGGCCAAGGTCACACCTTGAACGTCGTCGACCAACTGTGCGAATACATGACGTGCCGAACGGTTCACGACCAAACGTGGACGCTGCACGGTACCGGTTACCTTCTTGCGAACACGAAGGTGACGACGCTTGCGGCCAACGGCACTTTTACTGCCTGAGCCGAGCTTTGGGGCGAAGGAACTCATTACTTACCAGCCTTTCCAGCCTTGCGACGGACAACTTCGCCTTCATAGCGAACGCCCTTACCTTTATAGGGTTCTGGTTTGCGGATCTTGCGAATGTTCGCAGCGACCTCACCAACCTGCTGCTTATTAATTCCAATTACCTTGAACTTAACGGGCGTCTCAACCGCGAAACTGATTCCTTCGGGGGCTGAAACGATAACGGGATGGCTGAATCCAAGTGCGAACTCCAAGTTGCTGCCGTTGGCTGCAACTCGGTAACCGGTACCTACAATTTCCAGGGTTTTTTCATAGCCTGTGGTTACGCCGGTGATCATGTTTGCGATCAAGGTGCGGCTCAAACCGTGCAGTGAGCGTGAAGCACGCTCATCATCGGGCCTGGTTACAAGAATCTCGTTGCCTTCTTGCTTGATTTCAATGGGGCTCGAAATCGTGATTGACAGGGAACCCTTGGGTCCAACAACCGCGATGTCTTGACCACTAATCGTGACCGTAACTCCAGCTGGCACCGGAACTGGTGCGCGTCCAATACGTGACATGGCTCCTCCTACCAAACGTAGGCGAGGACTTCCCCACCTACGCCTTTCTTTGCGGCCTGGCGGTCAGTGAGCAACCCGGTCGAAGTGGACAGAATGGCAATGCCGAGCCCACCGAGAACCTTAGGAAGATTAGTGCTCTTTGCGTAGACCCGAAGCCCAGGTTTGGAAACGCGGCGTAGTCCGGCGATCGAACGCTCACGCGAAGGTCCATATTTGAGGTTTAGGGTGAGGGTCATACCGACTTCTGCGTCTGCGACGTCGAAGCTGGCTATGTAACCCTGTTCTTTCAAAATCTCCGCGATATGTGACTTGATCTTGGAGTGTGGCATCGACACAGTTTCGTGGTACGCCGAGTTTGCATTGCGCAGACGAGCAAGCATGTCTGCTATCGGGTCTGTCATTGTCATGGCCGCTTGGCCTTCCTCGCTGTGGTTTCTCCGGCAGTTACCGTAGACCTGCAGCGTCGTTGATTACCAGGAACTTTTAGTTACTCCAGGGAGTTCGCCGGCATGTGCCATCTCACGAACACAGATGCGGCACAAGCCGAACTTACGGTAGACCGCATGTGGACGTCCACACCGGTTGCAGCGGGTATAACCCCGAACCTTGAATTTAGGTGTCTTTTGCTGCTTTTGAACCAGAGCTTTCTTTGCCATGTGCTCAGGCCTCCTTAAATGGGAATCCGAGAAGCCGGAGCAATGCTCGACCTTCGTCATTGTTCTTGGCAGTGGTTACCACCGTGATGTCCATTCCGCGTGTGCGGTCGATCTTGTCTTGGTCAATTTCGTGGAACATGGACTGTTCGGTCAGACCGAATGTATAGTTTCCGTGACCATCGAACTGCTTTGCTGAGAGGCCGCGGAAGTCACGAATACGTGGCAATGCGGTGCTGAGCAGACGGTCCAGGAATTCCCACATGCGATCGCCACGAAGAGTGACATGTGCACCGATCGGTTGACCCTCACGCAGTTTGAACTGAGCGATGGACAAACGAGCCTTGGTCACCTGTGGCTTTTGGCCCGTGATGTCAGTCAGGTCGCGAACAGCACCTTCAATCAACTTTGAGTCGCGGGCTGCCTCGCCTACACCCATGTTGACAACAATCTTGGTGAGGCCGGGGACCTGCATGATGTTCTTGAAATTGAATTCCTTTTGAAGCTCAGGAATAATCTCTTCGCGGTAACGAGCCTTCAAACGAGGCATGGTTGCGGTAGTCATGATTACTTATCCGTCCTAGATCTCTTTGCCGGTGCGGCGCGAAATACGCACGCTGCGCTCTGCTTCGTAGGTCGAACCGTCGGCGCGACGCTTCTCAACTTTTTCGCGGGTGAAACCAACGCGAGTTGCCTTACCGTCTTCTGGATCAACCAGCATGACGTTAGAGATGTGAATGGGTGCCTCGGTGGTGATGATTCCGCCACTCTTGGCGCCACGTGCATCTTGGCCAACCTTGGTGTGCTTTTTGATCCGGTTGACCCCTTCAACGATCAATTTATCGGCTTCGGGGTAGACATCAATGACTTTGCCCTCAACTCCGCGATCTTTGCCCGTGATTACCAGGACAGTGTCACCTTTGCGAATTCTTAACTTCGACATTACAACACCTCCGGTGCGAGCGAGATTATCTTCATAAACTTCTTCTCACGCAGTTCGCGACCAACCGGTCCGAAGATGCGGGTTCCGCGCGGTTCACCGTCAGCTTTAAGGATCACTGCTGCGTTCTCGTCGAAACGGATGTAGGAGCCATCGGGGCGGCGACGCTCTTTCTTGGTGCGCACGATCACTGCCTTGACAACTTCACCCTTTTTCACGCCACCGCCAGGAATAGCATCCTTGACGGTAGCGACGATGATGTCGCCGATGCCTGCGTACCGGCGGCCTGAACCACCGAGTACGCGAATGCACAAGATTTCCTTGGCACCCGTGTTGTCCGCAACGCGTAGTCGCGACTCTTGCTGAATCACTTCATTCTCCTGATCGTCTGCTGGTCCTCAACACTTATTGTGCTGAGCCTTGCGGAACTGCTTACTTAGCCTTCTCAAGGATCTCAACCACACGCCAGCGCTTAGTAGCTGAGAGTGGACGAGTTTCCATGATAAGAACGCGGTCGCCGATACCGGCGCTGTTTGCTTCGTCGTGCGCTTTGAGCTTGCTCGTGCGGCGCACAACCTTGCTGTACAACGGGTGCATATAGCGATCTTCGACTGCCACAACTACCGTCTTTTGCATTTTGTCGCTCACGACAAGTCCCTCACGGGTCTTGCGGTCGCCACGCTTATTTTGTGTCCCAGCGCTCATGCGGCACCTTCCTCACCCTCAACGGGCGTGATGCCCAATTCACGTTCGCGCAGGATCGTGTAGATCCGAGCGATGTCTTTTCGCACTGCACGCAATCGTCCATGGTTCTCCAACTGCCCGGTTGCACCCTGGAATCGCAAGTTGAAAAGCTCTTCTTTGGAGTCACGCAGTTTTTGGACAAGTTCCGCATCGTCGAGATTGCGAAGTTCACCTGTTGCTGTGCCAGCGGCCATTACTCTTCACCTGTTTCATCGCGCCGAATAATCCGGCACTTCATTGGTAGTTTGTGCATTGCGCGAGTTAAAGCCTCGTGCGCAACCTTTTCGTCCGGGTAGGACAATTCGAACATCACGCGACCTGGCTTGACGTTAGCCACCCACCATTCAGGTGAACCTTTACCGGAACCCATGCGGGTCTCAGCAGGCTTCTTCGTCAACGGACGGTCTGGGTAAATGTTGATCCAGACCTTGCCACCACGTCGAATGTGACGAGTGATTGCAATACGGGAAGCTTCAATTTGACGGTTAGTTACGTAGGCGGGCTCAAGAGCCTGCAGTCCGTAGGTGCCAAAAGTTACTTTGGTTCCACCCTTTGCCACACCACGACGAGTTGGGTGGTGCTGCTTGCGGTGCTTGACGCGACGGGGAATTAACATGATTAACCCTCCGTGGTTTCTGCAGCAACGTTGGCATCAACGACTACTTCAGCAGCAACCTCAACAGCCGCTTCGGTTTCGCTGCCATCTTCGCGGCGTGGTCGATCAGTTGGAGCCTTACGAGTTGCGCCCATACGTGCAGTCGCTGCAGCAGCCTCACGCTCTGCTCGGGTTGGCAATGCTTCACCCTTGTAGATCCACACCTTGACACCGATGCGTCCGAAAGTGGTGCGTGATTCGTAGAAGCCGTAATCGATGTCGGCACGCAATGTGTGCAATGGCACCCGGCCTTCACGATAAAACTCTGTACGAGACATTTCAGCTCCACCAAGGCGACCACTGACCTGAACCCGAATGCCCTTAGCGCCGGCCTTCATCGCACTCTGCATTCCCTTACGCATTGCGCGACGGAATGAGACTCGGCTCGAAAGTTGTTCGGCGATACCCTGGGCGACGAGCTGTGATTCCATTTCGGGATTCTTGACCTCAAGAATATTGAGCTGAACCTGCTTGCCAGTGAGGTTTTCTAGGTCTCCACGCAAACGGTCAGCCTCTGCTCCGCGTCGCCCAATCACGATTCCCGGACGCGCGGTGTGAATATCAACTCGGACACGATCCCGAGTGCGCTCGATTTCCACCTTGGCGATACCGGCCCGCTCCATGCCTGTTCCCAGGACCTTGCGAATTGCTACGTCTTCTTTTACGTAGTCGCTGTAACGCTGACCTTTTTTTGAACTGTCAGCGAACCACCGGGAGGTGAAGTCCGTCGTGATACCTAGGCGGAAGCCATGTGGATTAACTTTTTGACCCATGGTCTAGCCCTCCTTCTTGGTAGTTTTTGGGGCTGAAGATTTCTTCGCTGCTGCCTTCTTGGCAGGAGCAGCTTTCTTTGCCGGAGCAGCCTTCTTTGCAGGAGCAGCCTTCTTTGCCGGAGCAGCTTTCTTTGCCGGAGCAGCATTCTTTGCCGGAGCAGCATTCTTTGCAACAGTTTTCTCGGCTACTGGCGGCTTTGTTGCCTTGGTTGGGCGAGCGACCTTTGGCATTGCAATTCCATCAGAGACAATCACGGTGATGTGTGAGCTGCGCTTGCGGATTTTGTATGCCCGGCCTTGTGCGCGGGGACGGATGCGCTTCATCGTGGGGCCTTCATCAACGAAGGCTTCACTGACGGTGAGGTCCTTGGTGTCCATGCCATGATTGTTGGCCGCATTGGCTACCGCGCTAGCGAGCACTTTGCCCACTGGTTCGCTAGCCGCCTGCGGAGCGAACCGCAGCACTGCCTGGGCATCGTCGGCATTCATCCCACGAATGAGATCAACAACCCGACGTGCCTTCATGGGCGTTACGCGGACGTACCGCGCTTGGGCCCTGGCTTCCATCGCTTTCCCCTTGCTTCTCGTTATTTCTTAATTAGTAAAACCGTGTGTCGAGCTCTGTTGCGCGCGAATCGATTAACCGACTAGCGACGCTTTGCCTTGCGGTCATCCTTGACGTGGCCCTTGAAGGTACGAGTTGGTGCAAACTCGCCGAGTTTGTGACCAACCATGCTCTCCGAGATGAACACGGGCACGTGCTTGCGACCGTCGTGTACCGCGATGGTGTGTCCGAGCATTGCTGGGATCACCATTGAGCGACGTGACCAGGTCTTGATCACATTCTTGGAGTTCGCCGCATTTTGAGCATCTACCTTCTTCAGGAGATGACCGTCAATGAACGGACCCTTTTTCAGACTGCGTGGCATCTTTTACCGCTTTCCTTAACGCTTCTTGCCGGACTTGCGACGACGAACGATGAACTGATCGCTGGCCTTGTTCTTCTTGCGGGTGCGACCTTCTGGCTTACCACCTGGGTTGACGGGATGACGACCACCGGAAGTCTTGCCCTCACCACCACCATGTGGGTGATCGACGGGGTTCATGGCTACACCGCGGACGGTTGGGCGCTTGCCCTTCCAACGCATACGGCCTGCTTTACCCCAGTTGATGTTGGACTGCTCAGCGTTACCCACTTCACCGATGGTCGCGCGAGCGCGGACATCGACGTTGCGGATTTCACCCGATGGCATCCGGAGCTGAGCAAAAGGACCATCTTTGGCAACGAGCTGAACACTAGCGCCTGCGGAACGAGCAATCTTGGCCCCGCCACCTGGCTTGAGCTCAATAGCGTGAATCACGGTACCAACGGGGATATTGCGCATTGGCAAGTTGTTGCCGGGCTTAATGTCGGCGCTGGGTCCGGTTTCAATCCGATCACCCTGTTTCAACTTGTTAGGGCAAATGATGTATCGCTTCTCGCCATCGGCGTAATGCAGTAGTGCAATGCGCGCCGTGCGGTTGGGGTCGTACTCGATGTGTGCGACCTTTGCAGGTACTCCATCTTTGTCTGCCCGCTTGAAGTCAATGAGACGGTAGGCCCGCTTGTGGCCGCCACCCTTGTGACGGGTTGTGATCTTGCCGGAGCTGTTACGACCACCCTTTTTAGGCAGTGGGCGTACCAAAGACTTCTCCGGCTCAGACCGGGTGATTTCAGAGAAGTCGGCCACACTTGAACCACGACGGCCCGGTGTAGTCGGCTTGTACTTACGGATACCCATTTTCGTCTCTCGTTTCGTTGATTCTCGATATGCCCTGGGCTCCGTTAGGAGACCGGTCCGCCAAATATGTCGATTCGATCGCCCGTTGCGACAGAGACAATCGCTCGCTTTGTTGAAGCTTTGCGACCAAATCCCGTACGGGTGCGTACGCGCTTGCCTTCACGGTTCATGGTGTTCACGCTCGTCACCTTGACCCCAAACACTTCCTCAACCGCAATCTTGATTTGGGTCTTGTTGGCATCCGGAGAGACAATGAAGGTGTACTTGTTTTGATCAAGCAGGCTGTAAGCCTTCTCGGAGACAACCGGTGAGATCAAGATGTCACGTGGGTCTGAGATTCTCATGCTTCTACCTCGCTTTCGAGAGCAACTGCCTTTGAACTCTTGCCCTTGACCGGGCCGGCCACGAATATGTCGTAAGCGGTTTGGGTGAATACCAAGTGATCACTGATGAGCACGTCATATGTGTTGAGTTGGTCGGGAGCAACGATCGATACGTCACCGAGGTTACGAAGCGACAACCAGGCCACAGCTTCTTCACGGGTGAGCACGATCAAGACTTGACCCTCAACATTGAGTGCTTTCAATGTTGCGGTCGCGCCCTTTGTCGAGGGGACATCTCCACTTACCAGTTCGGAGACAATATGAATGCGGCCTTCGCGTGCCCGGTCAGAGAGTGCGCCACGTAGTGCAGCTGACTTCATCTTCTTGGGGGTGCGCTGGTCATAGGAGCGTGGCTGTGGACCGTGGCTGATTCCACCGCCCGTGTACTGGGGTGCACGGATCGAACCTTGACGGGCGCGTCCTGTTCCTTTTTGCTTATGTGGCTTGCGCCCACCACCACTCACTTCTGCGCGAGTCTTGGTTGAGTGCGTTCCTTGACGTGCTGCAGCAAGTTGGGCGACAACGACCTGGTGAATCAAAGGGATGTTGACCGCAACATCAAATACTTCCGCGGGCAATTCAATCTTGCCCGATGCTTTACCCTGTGGGGTCATTACGTCTACTGAGCTCACAGTTGGACCTCCTTTGCGGCGGTGTGAATGAACACCAAGCCACCCTTAGGGCCTGGAACTGCACCCTTAATCAGGATCAATCCGCGCTCGGCATCAATTGCTTGAACCTTTAGGTTCTGTGTTGTTTGGCGTTCGCCACCCATGCGTCCGGCCATTTTCATACCCTTGAACACGCGACCGGGTGTTGCGCAGCCGCCAATAGAGCCAGCGCTTCTGTGCTTCTTATTTACACCGTGGGTGGCGCGAAGACCGTGGAAACCATGGCGCTTCATGACACCAGCGAAACCCTTGCCCTTGGTGGTGCCGACAACGTCGACAACCTGACCTGCGGAAAAAATCTCGGTGGTGAGCTCTTGGCCGAGCGTGTACTCGGAAGCATCTGGGGTGCGCACTTCAACGATGTGGCGGCGTGGTGTCACGCCAGCTTTCGCGAAGTGTCCAGCACTGGGCTTATTCACCTTCCGCGGGTCAATCGCACCAAATGCAATTTGAACCGCGGAATAGCCGTCGATCTCTGGTGTGCGCACCTGGGTGACGACACTTGGACCAGCTTTCACGACGGTAACGGGAACAACCCTGTTGTTCTCATCCCATACCTGGGTCATACCAAGCTTCTCGCCTAGCAATCCCTTGACGTTGTGACTCATGGTGTTCAGATCTCCTCTAAAACTTGATCTCGATTAGAGCTTGATCTCGATGTCGACGCCAGCTGGGAGATCTAGGCGCATCAACGAGTCAACGGTCTTGGGCGTGGGGTCGAGAATGTCGATCAAACGCTTGTGTGTGCGCATCTCGAAATGTTCCCGTGAATCCTTGTACTTATGTGGTGAACGAATCACACAGAAAATGTTCTTCTCTGTCGGCAACGGCACTGGTCCAGCAACCTGTGCACCGGTACGAATGACCGTCTCAACGATTTTCCTCGCTGAGGAGTCAATGATCTCGTGGTCGTAGGCCTTGAGCCTGATCCGGATCTTCTGTCCCGCCATGGTGGCTTGGTTCCTTACTCGTGTAGTTGCGAATCGGAGTGAAACGCTTTTTGTGTGAAACGTTTTTAGCTGTGGTTTTCGTGGCGGGAACCGGGTCGCGATGCCCGCCACGAAGACTTAGTTGTGGTGCGTCTTACTTCAGGATCTTGACTACGCGACCTGCACCAACGGTGCGGCCACCCTCGCGGATTGCGAAGCGAAGACCATCTTCCATGGCGATTGACTGAATCAGCTCAACGCGCATTTCGGTGTTGTCTCCTGGCATAACCATGTCTTTACCTTCTGGCAGGTACACGACGCCGGTGACGTCGGTGGTCCGGAAGTAAAACTGTGGACGGTAGTTATTGAAGAACGGGGTGTGACGGCCACCTTCATCTTTCGACAAAATGTAGACATTCGCATCGAAGTCGGTGTGAGGAGTGATTGAGCCTGGCTTGCAGCAAACCTGGCCACGCTCAACTTCTTCACGCTTGGTTCCACGAAGAAGAACCCCAACATTCTCGCCTGCTTGACCTTCGTCGAGCAGCTTGCGGAACATTTCGACACCGGTAACGGTTGTCTTCAGAGGTGGTCCTGGGCGAATACCAACGATTTCGATTTCTTCGTTGACCTTGACAACTCCACGCTCAATACGACCGGTAACAACAGTTCCGCGACCGGTGATGGTGAAGACGTCTTCGATTGGCATGAGGAAGGGCTTGTCAATCTCACGCTCTGGTGTTGGGATGTAAGCGTCGACTGCGTCCATGAGTTCCATGATCGATGCGCCCCACTTCTCATCACCCTGAAGTGCTGGGAATGCGGCAACACGAACTACGGGGATGTCATCGCCTGGGAATTCGTAGGTGCTGAGAAGTTCACGAACTTCCATCTCGACGAGTTCAATGAGTTCATCGTCATCGACCATGTCGCACTTGTTCAGAGCAACAACGATGGAGGGAACGCCAACCTGGCGAGCAAGGAGAACGTGCTCCTTGGTCTGTGGCATTGGACCATCGGTTGCAGCAACCACGAGGATTGCGCCGTCCATCTGTGCGGCACCGGTGATCATGTTTTTGATGTAGTCAGCGTGACCTGGACAGTCGACGTGGGCGTAGTGCCGGCCTTCTGTCTGGTACTCAACGTGTGCGATCGAGATCGTGATACCGCGTTGACGCTCTTCAGGGGCCTTGTCGATCATGTCGAAAGGCGTGAATGGGTTCACGTCTGGGTAACGATCGTGCAGCACCTTTGTGATAGCAGCAGTCAACGTGGTCTTGCCATGGTCAATATGTCCAATGGTGCCGATGTTGATGTGCGGCTTATTCCGCTCAAACTTGGCCTTCGCCACTTGCGTACTCCCTCTGTTCGTGCCGTCCGGCAAAACGCGGATCGGTTATCGGTTCTTTTTCTTCTGTTGTTTTTCTTTGTGATCCGCGGTTATTCGCCGCGATTTTTAGCAACGATTTCGTCAGCGACGGCCCGAGGGACCTGCGCGTAGGAATCGAATTGCATACTGTAACTCGCACGCCCTTGGGTACGACTGCGCAGATCTCCTACGTAGCCGAACATTTCCGAGAGCGGAACAATGGCTCTGACAACTCGAGCGCCAAAGCGCTCATCCATTGCCTGAATTTGTCCACGGCGCGAGTTCAGATCTCCAATTACGTCGCCCATGAAGTCTTCCGGTGTGGTGACTTCAACGGACATCATCGGTTCGAGAAGTGCTGGGCCAGCTAGGCGTGCACCTTCTTTGAAGGCCATAGTTCCAGCAATTTTGAATGCAAGTTCAGATGAGTCAACATCGTGGTAAGCACCGTCAAGGAGGGTGACTTTGACGTCGACCATGGGGTATCCGGCCAACACACCGTGCTGCATGGATTCCTGCGCGCCAGCATCAACGGAAGGGATGTATTCGCGAGGAATACGACCACCGGTGACCTTGTTCTCGAACAGGTAGCCACCACCTTCAGCAGTGTTTGGCTCGATGGAAATCTGAATCTTTGCGAACTGTCCTGATCCACCTGTTTGCTTCTTGTGGGTGTAGTCGATCCGCTCGACCTTCTTGGTCAACGTCTCTCGGTAAGCAACCTGTGGCTTACCCACGTTTGCCTCGACCTTGAACTCGCGACGCATACGGTCAACGAGGACCTCAAGGTGAAGTTCGCCCATTCCCTCAATGATGGTCTGGCCGGTTTCTTCATTTGTGGACACGCGGAACGTGGGATCTTCTTCAGCAAGACGCTGAATTGCCGTTCCCAACTTCTCTTGGTCACTCTTTGTCTTGGGCTCAATCGCAACCGAGATAACGGGATCGGGGAAAGTCATTGACTCAAGGACAACCGGCTTTGCTGGATCACACAGGGTCTCACCTGTTGTGGTGTCCTTGAGTCCCATTACGGCCACGATGTCGCCAGCGCCCACCGAATCAATCTCTTCACGCTTGTTGGCGTGCATTCGATAAATCTTGCCGATCCGCTCTTTGCGGTCCTTCACGCTGTTCAGTACCGCGGTGCCGGTGTTCAGGCGACCCGAGTACACGCGCACGTAGGTGAGTTTTCCAAGGTGTGGGTCGGTCATGATCTTGAATGCAAGCGCGCTAAATGGCTCGTCGTCACTTGGCTGGCGCAAAATTTCGACTGATTCATCACCCATTTTGTGGCCATCAATTGCCGCGATGTCTAGGGGTGATGGAAGGTAGGAAATCACGGCGTCGAGCATTGGCTGAACACCCTTGTTTTTGAATGCTGAGCCGGTCAAAACTGGGGTCAGCTTTGCTGCCAGTGTTGCACGACGAATACCAGCTTTGATTTCGTCTACCGAGATTTCTTCGCCGTCGAGATACTTTTCCATGATTGCGTCATCGGCTTCACCGAGAGTCTCGATGAGCTTCTCGCGATATTCTTTTGCTTTGCCCAGCATGTCAGCGGGGATGTCTTCGATTTCGTAGTCTTCACCGATCACGGTCTCACCGCGCCAGGTAAGTGCACGCATTTCAATCAGGTCAACAACCCCGATGAAGTCGGACTCGTTACCAATCGGAAGTTGAAGAACCAGAGGAACTGCGTTGAGGCGAGAAATAATCATGTCTACACACATGTAGAAGTTTGCACCGGTGCGGTCCAACTTGTTGATGAAACACATGCGAGGCACGCTGTAGCGGTCAGCTTGACGCCAAACGGTCTCTGACTGAGGCTCAACGCCCGCGACACCGTCGAAAACGGTTACTGCGCCGTCAAGCACCCGAAGTGAACGCTCAACTTCAACCGTGAAGTCAACGTGACCGGGGGTATCAATGATGTTGATCGTGTTGCCCTTCCACTCACAGGTGGTGGCAGCCGAAGTAATTGTGATTCCACGCTCTTGCTCTTGTTCCATCCAGTCCATGGTGGCTGCGCCTTCATGAACCTCACCGATTTTGTAGTTGATTCCGGTGTAGAACAGGATCCGCTCGGTGGTTGTGGTTTTGCCCGCGTCGATATGCGCCATGATCCCAATGTTGCGGACCTTGGCGAGGTCGAGGACTGTTCCAGTTGACACGAGTTTCTCCGTTTTTCTTTAGTGAAATTTAGGTGGGGTATTACCAGCGGTAGTGAGCAAAAGCCTTGTTGGATTCGGCCATCTTGTGGGTGTCTTCGCGCTTCTTGACTGCTGCACCGAGACCATTGGAAGCGTCGAGGATTTCATTCATGAGGCGTTCGGTAATGGTCTTTTCGCGACGCTGGCGCGAGTAGCTCACGAGCCAACGCAATGCCAGTGTGGTTGAGCGACCTGGCTTGACTTCAACTGGAACCTGGTAGGTCGCTCCACCGACGCGGCGTGAGCGAACTTCAAGGGTCGGGCGGATGTTGTCCAGGGCCCGCTTGAGTGTCTGTACGGGGTCGGTATCGGTTTTGCCACGGCAACCTTCGAGTGCGCCGTAAACCGCACGCTCAGCAACTGAGCGCTTTCCATCAAGGAGAACCTTGTTAATGAGCTGGGTGACAATCGGTGCTCCATAAACTGGATCAATCACGATTGGACGTTTTGGTGCGGGACCCTTACGAGGCATTAGGCCTTCTCCTTCTTTGCGCCGTAGCGGGACCGTGCCTGCTTGCGGTTCTTCACGCCCTGAGCGTCAAGTGCGCCGCGGATGACTTTGTAACGAACACCGGGAAGATCGCGGACTCGACCACCACGCACGAGCACGATTGAGTGCTCCTGCAGGTTGTGACCAACACCTGGGATGTAGGCAGTGATTTCCACCTGGGAGGTCAACCGCACACGAGCCACCTTGCGAAGCGCGGAGTTCGGCTTCTTGGGGGTAGTTGTATAAACACGTGTACAGACCCCGCGCCGCTGTGGGCTGCCCTTAAGGGCTGGGGCCTTGGTCTTGGAGACCTTGTCCTGCCGGCCCTTGCGGACCAGCTGCTGGATGGTAGGCACGTTGCGCCTCTCCTGACTTCTCGTTCGTTTACGGTTAACCGGAACGACCCACGCGGTCGGGCGTGTCGCACGTCTCGGGACGCCCAACCACGCTCAATCTCGTAGGAATTCTCCGGTGGCATTACCACCTCGCGCCACATATACGTACTGCGACACGCGAGAGCGCGCCTGAGGGGTCAGGCACGAGTGGAGAGACTACCCTCCCCTACTTCACCCCGATCACCGGGGTCCCCCTAAGAACTCTAATTGCCCGAAACCCCAAGGATCGTGAGGAAAAACAGGCCAATAATTCCCAAGACCACTACTGCGGAATAGACCCCAATATTGATCCAAGCAACGATTTTCGATGCCGTAACGAAAGCCCCGCCCCCAACCGCACCGTTACTGGCTGTAATTTCCTTTTCGGCCTTATGCGCAAAAACCAAAGCCACGATCGCAAAGACAATCGGGCAAACCACCCATGAGGTGATGGAAAGAACCAGGGCAACGATCGAATTCCCCGATGCACTGGGGTTTGCCGAAGGACTCACAACCGTGGGTTCTTCCCAGATCGACTCGGTTGATACTTCAACAGCTTCTACCTGGGGATCGGGTGTTTCATTGCTCATGTTCCCAATCTACAACTTCCCGATCCACAACGATTACTACGAGTTGATTACGACCAGTTGATGAGGCGTCGACCTTCTTTGTCCTTAAATGACCCAACCAAAATCACGATGAAGTCAATGAGAGCCCAAATTCCCAGTCCGCCAAGGGTTACGAGCATGAGAATCCCGGTCCCGACCTTGCCCACGTAAAAGCGGTGAATCCCAAGAACACCTAAAAACCACGCAAGCAGAGCGGCGGCCAGCCTGGACTTCGGGCTAATTGGGTTACCAAACTCGTCAACAGTGGGTTTTGGCGGCATCTGCACCACGGGAGGAGCCGCCGGAGTCTCAATGACTACCGACTCACGTACTTCTTCAACATTCTCATTATTCATTGTCATGGCTGAATGGTAGAGGAAGTGCGGCAGTTCAGGCAATACGACCCTCACCCTTCAGTCTCCCCTGGGCACAACAGTGCTCTTCACGGAAAAGTGAGTTACCCCTTGCGGAAAATCTTGCTGAAGAAGCCTGGCTCCTTGGGATCATTTGCATGCCCTTGGCAGCGGTCTTTCTTCGCTACTCCTTTGAGGGCTATTTCAATATGTTGACCACAACCTGACCAGGTTGGATTGCCACATTTTCGGCATGTTGTTCTACTGCACATAATTTTTCCTTTTCTTTAGTTCTTTAACTTGTTTGAGGGCGGGAAGTCGTTGACCAAAGGCAATCCAGCATGGCGCATCACTTTTGCAGCTTGCCTAAAGCGACTTCCGTTACGACAATCGAAGACATACTAGCATACCCCTAGGGGTATGCTAGTATGCTCTCTGAAAGGATGAAAAATGACAATTCAGGTAATAAACATTGATACACCAACAATCGGGGACCGCGGATATATTGCCCACGACGGCAAGACCGCACTTGTAGTTGACCCGCAAAGAGATATCGATCGAGTGGAGCAGGTGCTTACAGATCACTCGTTGGAGCTTGGTGCCGTTGTAGAGACTCATATGCACAATGACTATGTCAGTGGTGGTTTAGTCCTTGCCAGAAAGCATCAGGCAAAGTACATCACTAATGCTGATGATCCAGTTGCTTTTGAGCGCCTAGCGGCACATGATCTAGATGAATTTTCAATTGGTAATTTTGGAATCAAGGCTCTGCATACGCCTGGTCATACCTTTACTCACCTTTCATATATTTTGGTTGATGAGCAAGGTAAGCCAACAGGAATCTTCACTGGTGGATCATTGCTTCATGGTTCCACCGGTCGTCCTGACCTATTAGGTCAAGATCATGCGACAAAGCTCGCGCAATTGCAGCATGGATCCGCACATCGCATCGTTGATTTACTAGAAGATTCGACTCCAATTTTCCCAACACATGGTTTTGGATCTTTCTGCGCTGCGACTTCAACATCGGGAGACTCCTCAACGATTAAGGATGAAAAAATCACCAATCCCGCTCTTCAACTTACGGTTGAGCAATTCGTTAACGAGACACTTGCTGGCTTAGATACATTTCCTGCCTATTACAAGCACATGGGTCCGGCTAATCATGCCGGCGCTGGTGCAATTGACCTTTCCGAGTTGCCCCGCTTGAGCACGGATGAACTCCTAAAGAAAATCGCTGGAGACAACTGGGTTGTAGACCTTCGTGAAAAAGATTCATGGGCGAGGGCTCATCTATCAGGAACAGTCAACTTCGGAGTTTCAGGATCCTTTGCCACCTATCTGGGTTGGCTATTCCCCTACGAAAAAGAGCTTGTCCTGATTTCAGATAAATCGAGTGACATTTCAGTTGCACAACGCGAGCTTGTTCGAATTGGAATTGATCGACCTTCAGCAAGTTATGTGGGTGAGATGACTAATTTCAGTAACGCTCTAGAAACAAAAGTCGTTGAATTCAAGGACGTCCCACAAGCACTCACAGATTCAGAAATAATCGTGCTTGACGTCCGTCGCAATAGCGAACGACAGGGATCACATATTGCAGGGAGCCGCCACATTCCACTTCATGAACTGTCAAATCGAATCAACGAACTTTCCAAAGACAAAATTTATTGGGTACATTGTGCAGGTGCATATCGAGCCGCAATTGCTGCAAGCATTCTGCAAAATGCAGGTTTGAATGTAGTTCTCATAAATCAGTCTTACGACAGGGCTTTGCTGGTTAAAGAACTTGTAATAACAACCGGTGCTGCCGACTACAGCCCGGTTGCTCCATCTGACATCAAGGTAAAGGCATAAAGGGAAACAATGGAAACTGTTACTCCTCAAGAAGCTCTTGAGATGGTTAGAACCGGTGGGGCTTACGGAATAGATGTCAGAGAGACTGATGAATGGGATGCGGGACATTTTGAAAGGTTCACCCTTAATCCATTGAGTACCTTTGATGACGCTGCGCTACCAACCGATAAACCGATTATTTTCATCTGCCGGTCTGGAAATCGTTCCGGGCAAGTTTGTAGCCGTGTTGAGCCCACGGGTTTGACGGCATTCAACATGCAAGGTGGAATGTTGGCTTGGCAAGCCGCCGGCCTTCCCATGTCGGCTTCACATGGTGCCCCACAGATTTCCTAGTTGATGACAATCTTCTTCGGCTTGCTCCTTGGTGCAATTGTTGGTGCATCCCTGGGATTAATCGGTGCAGGCGGTGCAATCCTTGCTGTTCCTGGATTGGTAGCCGTGCTTGGCTTGTCTGTTACCGCAGCAACCACTAGTTCAACCATCATCGTGGGCTCTGCAGCACTAGCGGGAGTCTTAAGGCGTCGCAATACAGGAACCGTCGATATAAAGATTGGCTTGACTTTTTCAGCAGTGGGCATTGTTGGAACTATCGTTGGAACTTTCCTACTGAGGGTAGTTCCCGAAAATGTCACGCTAGTGCTGTTTGCTCTTTTGATGTTTGGGGCGGCTTATGCAATGTGTTGTAAGAAGAACCCTGAACCCACATCAGAGAAACCGAAGTGGTATCTGATTGTTATCGCCGCAACATTTGTGGGAATTTTGACAGGTTTACTGGGAATTGGTGGCGGCTTCTTAATTGTTCCTGCATTGATTCTATTTTTAAAGGTTCCGACAAAGGTCGCGATTGGAACATCACTGGTTGCAATCACCGCTAATTCACTTCTCGCATTTGCGTTGCGGTTTGAATTCTGGGACCAAATTCCTATTGCTGAAATAGCCGTGTTCACCATCTCAGCCATTACCGCTTCTTTGATTCTTTCCCCAATTGCGCAAAGAATGAATGCAAGACATCTTCAGAAGGCTTTTTCGGTGGTGATTGTCATTGTTGCGACATACACCTTATTCATCAGTTTCAAATAACAAAGAGAAACATCCGCGCTTGCAATCACGGATGAGAATCTTGACGTGTGGTCCATCTTGATCTCAACAGCTTCGACTTTTCTCATTGGCTCCTTAGCCAGAGCAATACTTAAACAAATGTCCAAAAAGCCCTGCCGATATAGCGCGATCAAACCTCAAAGTAATTAGCAAAGTAGCCCTATAGGCCAGACAGAACTAAACTATTATTGCCCTTGATGTTTTGTGGTTAGACAAATTCGATTACCTTCAGAATCTGTAATTTCGGCAACAAAGCAGGTATCAGCATCTGTTTTTTCAAGCAGAACTTCGGAACCGAGTTCAAGCGCTTTCTTGATTATGGCATCGATATCATCGATTTTTAGATAGAGAAATACTCCATCAATCGATGGCTTATACACATCTCCTTTTGCAAGAGCGC
>Ga0247832_1001214_pt1 | contig 47231 bp, 35 predicted proteins | sample LaCruzMarch2015__10_FD_192407 | JGI IMG/M metagenome (GOLD analysis project Ga0247832, IMG submission 192407) | Freshwater microbial communities from meromictic Lake La Cruz, Castile-La Mancha, Spain - LaCruzMarch2015_4m | ecosystem: Environmental > Aquatic > Freshwater > Lake | place: Spain... | reverse complement strand
ACGCCGGATTGTCTCAGGGCCTCAACGCCGTGCATGATTCGGACCCTGAGGACGTGGACCGGGTCTTGGATACCAATCTCAAGGGCTTGATCAACGTGACACGGGTGGTCGTTCCGGACATGAAAAAGGCCGGACGCGGTCAAGTTCTGCATGTTAGCTCCACCGCTGGCAAAGAAACCTATCCCGGCGGCGGGGTTTATTGCGCCTCCAAGTTTGGGGTGGAGGCCCTTGCCAAGACCATGCGTCAGGAATTGTTACCGTTTGGGGTCAAAGTGGGGACGGTTTCCCCTGGCATGGTGGACACGGAATTTTCCCTGGTCCGATTCAAAGGTGATGCAGAGCGCGCGAGGAGTGTTTACGACGGGCTGGAGCCCCTGCACGCCGAGGATGTGGCCGAAGTCATCGGGTTTATGGCGACTCGTCCGGACCATGTCCAAATCGCCGATATTTTGGTGATGCCCAAGGCCCAGGCGGGCAGCGGAATGGTTCACCGCACCTAGGGCCATCCGCCTAAGGTTTAACGAGTCCCATCCCACTAAGCTTTCACTCAAAAGGAATTGCGCCACATCTGCGATGGCATGGGCTTGACGGTGCGGGTGGTGTATTTGGCGTTCTTTTTGGTATGGTACAATTGATCGATGTCGCCGGCCACCTCAAAGTAGATTAACTGACCGATCGGCATCCCCGCATAGACCCGAACCGCCTGGGTGCAGGAAATTTCCAAAGTCCAGGTATTGCAAAACCCAACATCGCCTTTGCCGGCGGTGGCATGGATGTCAATGCCAAGGCGGCCTACCGATGATTTGCCTTCCAGGAAAGGAACATGGCGGTGGGTTTCGGTGTATTCTTCGGTGACGCCCAGGTAGAGGGTCCCTGGCTGCAGTACCAGGCCCTCGGCGGGGATGATGATTTCTTCAACGGGATTATCCAGACGGGCATCCAAAATCCTGGAGGTATAGACGGCCAAATAGCGACCCAGATGAACATCATAGGAATTGGTACCCAGGTGTTGACGGTCAAAGGGCTCAATCAAAATATGGCCTTGGGCAATCTCGGCGAGGATACGTTGGTCGGATAGAATCATGGTATTTTGCAGCGATGGACGCCAAAGATAATCGGAGCGCTGCCAACCAAGGCGAATCAACGGAGGCATGGATCGCGAGGTCTCCAAACGGTTCCTGGGGCCTGGCATTGGTTCCTGAAGAAAAGGCTTGGTCTTGGGCCGATTCGAACCCTTCTATCGCTGCTGCCTGGCCAGGAAGGCCGGAGGGCGGTAACGGACCGGCCATGCCCGCCCAACGTCAATGGCTGTCTTCAAGAACGGCCCTGTTCCTCTTGGTGGGGGATGACCTCCAGCGTTTGGCTCGAATCACAGATGGCCAACCGGTTCTGGCGGGGGAGGGGCGTTCCTTGGCTGTTTCGCTATCGCATACGCCGGGTATGGGGGCTGCAGCCTCCCTGGGAAAGCCCGGTCTGCAGAGGGTGGGCGTGGATATCGAATGCTGCAGCGACCGGCAAGCCAGGGTGCTAGCGCGCATTAGTCAAGAGGATGAAGTGCGGCTTGTTAGGGAGGTGGCCGGGCCCGAAATGGGTCCGGGACTCCTGTGGGTTATCAAGGAGGCATGCTTCAAAGGAGGTTTAATCGAAGGCTCTTTGTTTGGTAAAAATCAAATTATTACCACTTTAAATAAAATCGCCCCGACCTCAAATGTCCAGTCTGATTTGGTTGGTATTCCGCAGGGCCAGCAGGCTGGGTTTACCCTCAACGAGTGCAGGTCTGCTTGGTCTGGTGAGGTAAGGCAGGGGCTCACGCCCGAGGAGTGGATGGCCTTCGAGGCCGGGTGGATCGACCATGGGGGCCGAGCTTGGTTGTGGTGCGTGGCCTACCCTCGGTGACTCAATGCGTGATGACCATGCCCAATTTTTTGGCGAGCATGGTTTCGGTTTCCTTGAGCTCGCGGATTTGATGAAGTAGGGCTTCGGGTTCCGGGCTTTCTTTGAGCTCTTGGATTTTGGTGCGGTGCAGTTGCAGGACTTTTTTGTGGAGGAGCCGATGGAAAGCCTCTTCGAATTCGCGACTTAGGTTCTCGGAGGGGTCCCGAACAGGGATATCGTGCATTCGGTCCCAATTGGGGCTGACGCGGTGATCCTTGTCCAGCCAAGAAGACGTCAGGCTGGCAATGGATGGGTTGGTATGCTGAACCAATTCCTTGATGTCGGGCAGGCGGCGGTCTGTTTGCCAACGATGGACGCATTCCTCCAATAGTTGACCGCAGGCGGGATGATCCCATTGAAGTTCATGCAGGGTATCGGCCAAAAACTCCACCATAGGCCGTCCGTCCAGCCCCTCCATGGTTCCTGATTGAACGAGGATCCGTAGGATTTCGCTTTCCTGCGGGATATCGTTGAGGCCCTGCGTGGGGGTTTGGTGGGCCGCCTCGGGCAACGAAGGCCGGTCTGCAGGGATTTCGGCGGGACTGTATCCATCGCGCTGATTGCTACGTTGTTCGAGGCTTTGTTTGGCCCGCTGATGGGTATGCCTGGTGACGGCTTCTTGAACGGCCTGGGCCGGCAATCCCGCATCCTGGGCAAGGCGCTGAATATAAGTCGCCTGGAGCAGGGGATCACGCACACAGGCAATGCTGGCGGCGACCACTTGCAGAGCCTGGCTCCGTAGAATGGGGTCTTGACCGGCTTCTTTCAACAAAAGATTTTGTTGAAAATCCATAAAGTCTTGGGAGTTAGACTTGAGCCATTCTGTAAGTTCACTGCCCTGCATCCTTTGAGCCAGGCTGTCCGGGTCTTCGTTGGGTGGCAAAGCCACCACCCGCAGGTTCAACTCGTTCTCCAACAACAAATCGATCCCTCGCAGGGCGGCTTTGATTCCTGCGCTGTCGCCATCGTAGATCAGGGTGACCTCGGACACAAAACGCTTGAGCAGGCGGGCCTGTTCCTGGGTCAGGGCGGTTCCGCTGCTAGCGACCACATGAGGGACCCCGGCTTGGTAGAGCGAGATGACATCCATGTACCCCTCGACCAGGTAGGCATGGTTGTTTTGGGTCATGGATTTGCGGGCCTGGTGGAGCCCAAACAGGGTTTCGCTTTTGCGATAAAGGGGCGTTTCGGGTGAATTGATGTACTTGGCCTCTTTGCGATCGGTTTTGAGGGTCCGTCCGCCGAATCCCAAGACCTTGCCGTTGAGGTGGTAAATCGGGAACAAAACGCGGCCGCGGAAACGGTCGTAGAGGCCCCTGCTTTCGTGGGTGGAGCAAAGCCCGGCCAATTCCAGCTCCTCGGTGGTGAACCCGCTATCGGAGGCCATGCGTGCCAAGGCATCGGATTCTTCGAGGCTGTAGCCCAGGCCGTAATGACGAATACTTTCGTCGGTTAACCCCCTTTCTCGAAAGTAAGAGAGGCCCACCGCCACCCCTCGGGGGTGGTCCCAAAGCAACTTTTGGTAATACTGATGCGCAAAGGTCATGAGGTCCCAAAGGCGATCCCGCTGGGATTTTTCGGCTTGAAAGCGAGGGTCATCCCCGGCCCGGTTGTCTTCTGCGACTTCGATCTGGTAGCGCATGGCCAATTGGCGCAAAGCGTCGGGGTAGGTGAGCTGATCGTGGGCCATAAGGAAGCCCACGGCGTTGCCGGCCACCCCGCACCCAAAACATTTGTAGATGCCCTTGGAGGGGGTTACCGTAAAGGAGGGGGATTTTTCGTTGTGAAAAGGACAGAGCCCTAGGTAGTTACCTCCTCTTTTTTTGAGTGTTACATAATCCCCGACCACTTCTTCGATGCGGGCCGTATCCAGAATACGGTCGATGGTTTGACGGGAAATCACGGGGCGAGGCGGTTGTTTCAAGACAAAAATACACGGCTGTTCGGGGAGCCCTCGTCCTGTTGTTTATTTGGGTATGCAAAACGGGCCATTATTTTCTCCACAATCCGACGAAGGCCATTCCAACGATGGGGCATCCTGGGATTTTTCGACCAAAGCAGTCCATGCCGGGGTTTTTCCGGATCCAACCACCGGGGCGATCATGACGCCTATTTTTCAGACTTCGACCTATGTCCAGGAATCTCCGGGACAGCACAAAGGCTATGCCTACGCTCGTGGCAAAAACCCAACCCGGAGCCAATTGGAATCGGCCCTGGCGGCCCTCGAAAACGCAAGCTACGGGCTTTGTTTTTCGAGTGGAATGGGGGCCATCGATGCAGTCCTCAAAAGACTAAGACCTGGCGACGAAGTCGTGTGCGGGGATGATTTGTACGGAGGATCGTATCGCTTGTTTACCCGTCAATACGAGCCCATGGGGATTCGCTTCCATTGGGTGGACCAAACCGACCTCTCTGCAGTACGTGCTGCGACCAACGCCAAGACCCGATTGATTTGGGCCGAAACCCCCACCAACCCACTCATGAAAGTGGCCGATATCCGTGGATTGGCGGCTTTGGCCAATGAAAAGGGGGTTCTGCTGGCAGTGGATAACACCTTTGCGTCTCCCTACCTCCAGAATCCATTGGACTTGGGGGCCCACTTGGTCATGCATTCGGCCACCAAATACCTGGGTGGACACAGCGATTTGGTTATGGGATTTTTGGCCACCAACCAAAAAGAATTGCACGAGGAGTTGGCTTTTATTTTGAATAGTTCGGGAGCCAATCCAGGCCCCATGGATTGTTATCTGGCCCTGCGTGGAATCAAAACATTGCACCTGCGGATGAAGGCTCATTGCGAAAATGGCCAGGCCGTGGCTCACTTTTTGGTGGCGCATCCCAAAGTGGGCAAGGTCTATTGGCCCGGCCTCCCGGACCACCCCGGCCATGCCGTCGCAGCGGCCCAGATGAGGGGATTTGGGGGGATGATTTCTTTTGATTTGGCTTCGGGTCGCCTCGAAGATGCCATGAAGGTGGCGAGCTCCACCCGACTATTTGCACTGGCCGAATCCCTCGGTGGGGTGGAATCCCTGATTGGGCATCCAGCCAGCATGACCCACGCCAGCATTCCGCGTGAACAACGCCTGGCATCCGGTGTTACGGATACCTTGCTCCGGCTCAGTGTCGGGGTCGAAGGCGCCAAGGATTTGTTACAGGACCTGGAATCCGCTTTGGCCGGGGTTTAAGATCGTTTTTGATGCCAACGCGTCTTCGCGTGGATCCTGCAGTCGCTTTATCCCAGGCCTTGCTGCGTGCGGCTCGTTATTACAACGCCCCATGGTTTGTGACCAAAGACCCGGTGTCCATACCCCGGCGTTTTTTGGGAACCGACCCGGTGAATGTTGAGGTTGCGGGTCTCTTAGCGGCTCATTTGGCCTGGGGTCGTCGAGAAACCATCCTTTCCAAGGCCGGCGATTGGTTGAACCGGATGGAGAACCGACCGGCTGATTTTCTTCGAAACCCATCGCCTCGCCATGCGGCGGCCATGAAGGGCTTTGTTCACCGGACCCTCTGCGAGACCGATGCCCTTTGGATGATGGGGGTTTGGTCTGATTATATCCGTCAATTCGGGAGCCTGCAGGGCATGTTTGAAGGGCCAACGGTTGCCGATGGCTTGGCCCGCTATGCGTCCTTGATGCGGGATGCCTTGCCGCTGGGGGATCGTCTTCGCAAGCACTTTGCATCGCCCCTGCAGGGTTCGGCCTGCAAGCGCATGGTGATGTTCCTGCGTTGGATGATCCGCAAGGACGATGCCGGCGTGGATCTAGGTTGTTGGTCCTTGTGGACGCCGGATCAACTGTTGTTACCGCTGGATGTGCATGCGGCTCGAACCGCCCGGTCCCTGGGTTTGTTGCCGTCGGGCAACGGGGTTGGTTGGAAAGAAGTGGTTTTGTTGGCCGAGGCGGCTCGACGCATTCATCCCCAAGACCCGGCCTTGTTGGATTTTGCTCTTTTTGGATTGGGTGAAGAAGCAACAAGAACGGGGCGATCCCCCAACGCTGTTCTCCAAAGGCTTAGTCCATCTCTGGAGGGTCCGGAAAAGGCTCCGTTTGGGGAATAACCCAATCCACCTCGCCGCGTAGCCAGAGGGTCTGCGCCAGGTTCACCGGGTTCTTGACCCAACGAGAGGCTTTTTTGCGATCGTTTTCGCCGGATTCCTGCATGTAGTCGTCCACCATTTGTTCCAGGTCTGGGGGATTTTGGGGGTTGATGACTCCATAAAGCCTGCTTTCGGGGAGTCTGTAAACTCTGCATTGATCGTAGACCTCCAATTCGTCCCCCAGCAGGATGATTTCAGCGATTTTTTCTTCCAAAACAGCTTTGGCGAGCTTGATGACTTCGGCATCGGAGCCGTTGACAAAGCAGAGGATGGGTTCATCCAAATCCTTTGCCCAAGCGCGTATTTTGTCGAGCTTATCCATGGAAATACAACGGAATGAAAGAGAACCTTTTTGGTTGCTCCAAATTAATGGCTTAAAGTCTTCGTTGAGACCATGTTATATAAATTTCATGAACCTCCGGCCTTGAATCGTAACCTTCCCTTTTTTGTACAACGCGATGACACCATCGTAGCACCCCTGCATCCGGCGGGCCAGGGGGCGGTCACCCTGCTTCGAGTTTCGGGGCCTTCGTCTCTGGAGGTTTTGCGGGCACTGACCAGGCCTCACCGGCCTTCCCCGGCCCGCCAGGCCTCCTCGGCGCCCCCGATGCCCCCGGCCCGCCAGGCCTCCTCGGCGCCCCCGGCGCCCCCGACGCCCCCGGCCCGCCAGGCCCGATTCCTGGCCCTTTGGGACGGGGATCAATTGTTGGACCGTGCGTTGGTGACCTGGTTTCCAGGCCCCCATTCCTATACCGGGGAAGATTCGGCGGAGTTTAGCCTGCATGCTTCGCCCTATGTTGTTCAACGTTTTTTGGCCTTGTGCACGGCCTTACCGGGGGTGCGAATGGCGGGCCCCGGTGAGTTTACATGGCGGGCTTTTGCCAACGGCAAAATGGATTTGAGCAGGGCCGAAGCGGTGGCGGACTTGATTGCAGCCGAAAACCCCATGGCTCATCGCTTGGCGATGAACCAATTGGAAGGGGGGTTTGCCCGCAAAATTTCGATGTTACGAGAACGCATGACCGAATTTGCGGCCTTGCTGGAATTGGAATTGGACTTCTCGCAGGAAGACGTGGAATTTGCCGATCGCAGCGCCCTCCGTGCCTTGGTTCAATCCGTCCGAGAACAGGTGGTGTCCCTGCGGGATTCCTTCGCCGCCGGGGAGGTTATTCGCAAAGGTATTCCCACGGTCTTGGCCGGTCGACCCAACGCAGGTAAATCCTCCTTGCTCAATGCGTTGTTGCAAGAGGACCGGGCCTTGGTATCGGATCAACCGGGTACCACCCGGGATACCATCGAAGAGCCTTGTGTTATCGATGGTTTGACGTTTCGGTTGATGGACACCGCCGGATTGCGGGAGTCCCTTGATGCGGTGGAACGAATGGGGGTGGAACGTACCCGCCTCAAGCTGGCCCATGCGGGGCTGGTTTTGATGGTGGCCGGGCTGGATGAGCAACCCGATGAATCCTGGATGGAGCTTTTGAACCTTGCGGGTCGTCAAAGCAAGGTTTTGGTGGTCTTGAACAAAACAGACCTCCCGGACCATTCCCATCATTACGCTGCATGGTTGCAACAATTTCCGGATCTGGTGGCCTTGTCCACCCGGACCGGAGAGGGCTTGGAACTGCTGCGGCAGCGCATGAGTTCCATGGTTTCGTTGGGTCGTTTGGCCGGCGATTTTGTGGCCGTCAACGCCCGTCAGCGTCAAGCCTTGGAGGAGGCCGCCACCACGCTGGACCGAATCCACCAAGGTCTGCAAGAGAATCTAGGCACCGAGCTCCTCGCCGAAGAAATGCGCGCCGTCCTGCGGAACTTGGCCGAACTCACCGGCGAAATCGCAACGGACGATCTTCTGGGAGCCATCTTTTCGCGATTTTGTATCGGCAAATAAGCACCATTGAATCCCTTTCCTTCCACGAATTTCAAAAATCCGATTTGGCCTATCACATGGAGGGGCCGGGTTTTGGTCGGTATAATACGGGCCCTCTATGCGTTTTTGGATCGGGTGGGGTGGGGTTATGGGCCAAGACCCGATTCGACGCAACACGAGGACCCAGGTTCCATGCTGAACCGAAGGCAGGAAATTTTGGCGGGTATTTATTTGGGGTCCAAATACTATTTCAAACCCATGGTCCTGGACGAGGAGGGTAGCGGAATTCAAGAGGCATTGCATGCACGTCATGGGCTGGATCCTCTTCCGGAGGATTTCCAAGAACATCAGCGCATCACCCTGCACTCCGCCGGTGATCTCATTCCCTACAACGAAATCAATCCGTTGGTATGCAGGTCTTTGTGGGATGAAATTGGAGAAGATTTTTTTGGGGCGGACCTTGTGGTTGCCAATCTTGAAAGCCCGGCCGATTTCAGCAAACCGTATGCACCTGCCCCCGAAGTCATGTTGGGAGATATGTATTTTAATATCGATAGGCCCACGTGGGATGTATTCAACGGGGGGTCTCGTAACAAAGGGTTTGACCTACTGTCGGTGGCCAATAATCACAGCCTGGACCAAGGACTTGCGGGCTTGGAAGCGACCATGAAATTTTTGCAAGACCAAAATGTGGCCTGGACTGGTGCATCCCTAACCGGTTCAGCGGAGGATTCGGTCACGGTTCTTGAAAGAATGGGCATCCGTGTGGGATTTGTTGGCGCTACTTTTTCCTTAAACAAAAGTCCTTGGCCCGTTGAAAATACCAAGCTATGCAATGTCATTCGGATGAATCAACCCAAGGCCGATTGGCATCCGTTGATTCAGCAAGTTCAGCGGGCAAGGCAGCAAGGAGCTGACTTTGTCGTGGCCATGTTGCACGGTGGGGGTGCGTATCAAGCCTTTCCTGGATCGGTTTTTCGAAACAATGTCCATCGTTTTTGCGACGAATCCGGTGTGGATCTGGTCGTGGCTGGGCATGCACACCACCCTCAACCCATCGAAAAGTACGTCTCAGAAATCAGTGGTCGTAGCCATTGGATTGTTTATTCCTTGGGGGATTTTGTGGCCTATGATATTTTTAAGTGGAGCCATCTAAGCGCTTTTTTGCGCCTTGAATTGGTCAAGGGCAGCTACCGAGATCCGCTAAAACCTGGGCAACGATGCCAGGACACCAGGATAACCCAGCTAAGCCTTCAGCCTGTTTATTTGGAAAGTAAACGTCAAGGGCCAAAGGTTGCATCTCTTCAATTCAAAAAGGTATTTAGGACCGGTGATGGCCTCTCTCTAAAGACGGGGGACCCGAGGGCGAAGCAAGAGTTTGAAGAACAAAAGGGGTTTTGGGAACGCTATGTTCAACCATCCCTGGTGGAGGGATCGTAAGTTGGGGATTAGGGGCTTACCAAGTTAACGCTCACCTGGAAGTACAGGGGATTGCCCAATCGATTTTCCATAACATAGGGCGCATCGCTCAGAAGTCCAAAGGCTCTGTAGATTTCTTGACCACCTACCAAACGATCCACTTCGTATCGGTAATTGATTCGGTAACCCGCTTGGACGGACATCCACACAAAGTCCTTCAGCGAAAACTCGTACATGGCCCGGAGTCGGATTTCGCCGCGACGTATTTCGAGGTCTTCCCCACGGAGATTGTAGGACATCATCGATGGACTGTCCCATAGGCGGTAACTCTGACCCTCCAATTCAAAGCCGCCAAAAAGCATATTGCGAGGGTTGAAGGTATAACGAACGTGGGCTCTGGCCGGGAAAAGGATTTCACTGCCCCATTTGTTGGATCGATCGGTCCAATTGAACAAGAAGACGGGGATATAGTTCAATTCGCCAACCCGATAGGTTCGGGCGATGCCCAAGCCCCATTGCTTTTTTTCGTTGGGTCGAATTCCATAAATCAAAGCAGCGGAATACTTGAGGTATTTCAAAGGCATGAGTCCGGGCAGGCTAAAATCCCCGTTGAGATCCGCCGAACCTTGAAACAGGAGGAATCGGCGATCGTCCAAGGGCTTGAAAAGGGTGGTGTTCACGCCCAATGTCCGCAAGCCATTCTCCTGCAGGGATTGGATCAACGGATGGGGAGAGTTGATCGGTTCACCGTTCAAGCCTTCGATGGCGTACCGCTGTTCCCAGTAATTAGCTCCCATTTGCCAAACCAAATTGGTTCGGGAAATAACAGGAATATTGAAACCCAAACGCAGGCCTCGGGAATTAAGAACGTTGACACTGTCCTGGGGCCAATCTTTATCGTCGGCTTTGTTCCCAAAAGCGCCGGCACCCAGTCCGTAACCTCCTTGATAATCGTAGCCAATGCTAATGAGTTTGGCCGGGCTGAGACCTTCGATTTTGGGCGAGCAATAGCGACGCGCGCTTTGATCCGCAAAGTCCACCTGGTCGTACATCGAAAAGTCCTCGTCTTCGGTGGCTTGAGGCGTTCGGGTGCTGTCATCCGATTGGGCCTGGGTCCATTCAATAGGACCTAACAAAAAAAGGCCCAGGAGTAGGATTTTGGAATGGGTCATGTTATTTCTTTATCGCCAAGCGTTTCCATATGTCGGTTCTTCCAAAGGCCGATACGCCGATATAGCCCCGAATTTCCAGGGTATTGGGATCGGTCATCTTGATGGTGCAACTGTAGTTGCTGCCGTTCAGTGGGTCGTAAATCGTGCCCTCGGACCATTCGTTGTTTTTTTGATAAACAAAGTCCTTGAGCATGCGGTATCCCTTGAGGGAGACCTTTTGGAGGGCGGCATCCGGGTTGTTTTTGTCGGTTTTGGGGAGGCCTGTGTCGGGGTCGTTGGGCTCTTTGAGCCAAACAATTTTGCCGTAGTATTTCACCCCGATTTTTTCGATTTTGACCCGGGCGCGGCCGTTGCTGGGCTCCCAAACGCCTAACAAGCGGTCCCCATCCTGATCCGAAAGGGCTGCTGAAGCAAAGAAGGTTCCCAAACAAAGGATGAGCAATCCATGAATCGGTTTAAACAGAAGGTTATTCATGTGTTGTGAAATGGTTAGGTTTAACGATAGGTTATTTCCAAGGTAAATTGCCCAGTCAAGCGGAGATCTTGTTCGCGATCCCCGGCAAGGGATGCATCCAGGACCATGTAAAATTCTTTTTCACGAAAATAATCATCGATTTTGGCTTGGGGTGCCATGGTGAGGACGATTTTGTTGTATTCCGGCTGCAGGGGGGAGGAGACCGCGATTTCTTGCATGTGCAATTTGGGGTTGTTACTCGCCATACTGAGGACCAGGGATTGGATGCCTCCAAAATCCGCATTGTTATCGGCCGTGATTTCAGCTTTTTGGAGGTGGACTTTCTTGATTTCCATGCCCTCTTTCCAAAGATCTCCCAAGAGTTCTTGAGGGCTGACCTTAACGGTCACTTGAGCGGGGTTGCTTCCCTCAAAGAGCGGACCACTCCACTCAAAGGTCATGGGGTCAAGGGTTGTAGTGGTCGTTTGCGTTGGTTGGTTGCAAGCCGTCAAGGCCAGCGCAGCGGCGATTAGGAAAAGGAAATAATTTCTCATGGGCGTTGCTTTTAAAGGTGCAATTTATGGTTTCAAGTGATATTTGAGGTAGGTATAGCGGGCGTTTTCGTAGGCAATGGTCCATCCGGCTTTGCCGTCCAAAAAGCCCCTTTTTAACACATAATCTCTCAGCCATCGAAAAGCGGCGCGCAGGAGAGGCCACGAAAAACCAGGTACCCCATGAGCATGGCGTTCCCTCGCGGCGATGGCTGCAAACTTGTTGCTTTGGATTCGTAATTCTTCCGTGGTATCGTAGCTGTAATGGAGGATAGGTCCCTGCAGGTCGACGATGGGTAAATCCGGCCCTGTGATCACACGGTCGTGCGGGTTTTGTCCACCCCAATGCGCCATTCCCAAAGGCCAAAGCCGGATTTTTCGATCGGGGTTCCACGCACCGTAACGGATCCATTGGCCGCAATACTGATTAAGCCTTGGCATGCGGTAGGCGATGGGACCTGTGTTTTTTTTAAAGGCTTCCTGGATCGAGAGAATCAAGTCCTCCGACAAAACCTCATCCGCATCCAAGGATAGAACATAGGGCCCCAACGCATAGGTGAGAGCTTGATTTTTTTGCTGAATATGTCCCTCAAATGCGTGGTAAAAAACCTTAACACCTAGTTGTTCGCATCGAGCAACCGTATCATCCTGGCTACCCGAATCCAAGACGATGACCTCTTTGCAAACTCGTTGCAAGGAGCGCACACACGCCTCAATTTTCGCAGCTTCGTTTAGCGCAATGACGACCCCTGTGATGTCCATTTTTCGAGCATCGTGTGGAGTTCATCCACCTTTCGGCGCAGTTCGCGGATTTCGCGCTCCGCTTTTTGGTCGAACTGCAGGTCCAACTAGCATAAAGGTCCTGGATCCAACAAAAGCAGCTATTTGGTCGGCGAGTCTTTCTCCACGGGTTAGGGTGTTTTTGGGGGGCTTCATCATCCCTCGTTAATGTTTAATCCAGCGGCTGCTCCACTGAAATTCTGCGGCGTCCACTCCAGGGTCGGAGGCGTTTTCGTTCTGAGCACGAAGGATGACGGTATACAGTCCTTTTGGCCACGTCCGGGTATCCCAAAAAACCAAGTTGCGCGGTTCCGAGCCTCCATTGGAATCCATCTCCGCGTTGAGGATGCTTTGACCCATGGCATTGAGGACGCGGTAGGATCGAATCACCAGGGGGGAATTTAATTGGATATTCAATTGTTCTTGTCCGGGATTGGGCCAAAGTTGAAAGCGGTCGTCCTGGCTGTTTTGCAATTCATGCAAATTCACCGTTCGAACCTCCGCACAATAGGAAGTATCAATGCACCGTTGCCGACGAATCGCTACGCGATACGAGCCGTTGGCTGTTGCGGTGAAGGTTCGGGAGGTTGCTCCAGGAATAGGGGTGGGAATTCCAATACAATTCAGCCATTGGTACGAAAGGGCACCGGTCTGAACAGCGGTTAATTGGTTGCGGTTTTGGACAAGCCGCCGATCAGAGGTGTCTTGCAGGAGGCTAACCAACACCGTCGAATCGCATTGATCCGGTCTAGGCAAGCGGACTCGATAGGTTCCGCCTTGGTTGAAAACTGCCCCGGCCACGTTGATGCTTGCTCCTCTGCACAACGTATCGCGAACCAACCCCATCATCTGACGCCCGCTCACAAAATTGGAACCGGTCCCTGTCAAGTTAAGTCCGTAGAAATAAGCATGGTACCCGTTGCGTAGGTCCTCCAAGTAAGGCACACTTATGTTGTTACCCCCGGCTGTTCCGTGGTCCATGGAATAGTACGATATCAGACCGGTCGATGCTGTATCCAATTGTTGTTTGTAAAGGCACATCACTTCGGCATCGCTGAGAGCGCGTCCCCAAAAGGCGGCTTCGTCCACGTTTCCCTCCAAATAGTAAGGCGTGTTTGAATACGATAAGCGACCGATTTCCAAAGAAACGGTCGGGTCGCTAATACTACCCGATGCGCTGATGGAGGAAAGGAGGTTTCCGTTGCGGTAAAGTCGTAATTGGGAACCGGTGTAAACCAAGGCAAGATGTTGCCAAGTATTTAACTGAACAGGGCCTTGGGTAATGGTAAACGAGGTTCCGGCACTGTTTCGAAAACGAGCCTCGTAGGCATTGTTGCTGTAGTGCAGCAAATAAAAATCGGCCGTTGCATCGTTACGCAGGCCCATAATGCCGTCAAAATTGGGAAATGAAGGCGCAGCGTTCGCGGGATTAACCCAACAGGCCATCGAAAAGGAACCCAAACCTGCGATGTAACTACTAAAACCCGGGGTCGCTGTGTAATCATCGGTTCCATCAAAGGAAAGGGCGTTGAAAACCTGAGCTTGTACCTGGTTGAATGGAGAGAGCCCCGCAAGCATCAAGCCAACGAAAAGGCCCCCAATAGTTAGGAACTTATTCATGGCTTGAAGTTAAGGTAAACCCCCTTAATCCAAAAATCTACGATGAAAAGGAATGGGAGGGGGCAACCCCCCTCCCATGTGAATTAAGGTTGAATTTGGAGCGGTACCTGTGCCCGTAGGATTTGGTTAGAGCCAAGGGCATCAGGTACAAAAACCACTTCAACACGGTAGAGACCCTGGGCGAGGCCCTCCATAGGAAGATCAAAATCTTGTGCGCCAGGGTTTGACCAAGAGCGGTTGGATTTAGCGACCAAACGACCGCTGCCATCCCAGATTTGAATGAGGGTGTTGCCGGTGGCAGGCAAGCGCAGACTCATCCTTCCCGTTCCTTGGCTGGGATTGGGGTAGATCTTGCATTCAAAGTCCAAATTTGGCTTCAAGGAAGGCATCCGAATGGAGGTGAGGTCGTAGACTTCGGCCAAGGGAGATGCGCCTTCACTCAAGGGCTCTACCGTCAAGTCCAAGGCCGATAAGCCGTCTTTTGGAAGATCGAGCAAATCCATTTCAAGGAGGGCCTCCCCGGCTTTGCGATGATTTTCCTCCAAGCTGTACCACGAGATGCGCAGTTCGCGCCCATTTTGATGGAAATCAAAGGATCCGTCGTTCATTCTTGAGCGTACGGTCTTCGCCTTAACGCCTTCGGGTAACGTCACCACCACGGCCAGAGCACCCAGGGTGATGTCGCGGTCTGCTGACCAAACCCAACGGTTGGCACTTGAGTTCTGCACCATGGCTTGAGTTCCATGAGCGACCAAGGCCAATTTGGGTTCTTGTCGGAAGGCCGTGCTAGGATTGTAAGAGCCATTGACATCCCCGTAGCAAATGGCGAGGAGATTCCTTGTGATGGTTCCAGAACTAAAGGTGATTGGGAGGTTCTCCATGGCCCAATTGCCTACTGTAAAGGATGTTACAGAGCCTGAGAATCGACGGGATGTCGTGAGGGCGTCCAACGAATTCACCGTGTTCGACCCGTTGACATCGGCGGCTTTCACACGAAGGCCCGCCAGGGGTGCTGCCCCGGTAAAGCTGCGGGAAATCCCCAAGGCATCCACGGAATTCACACCGCCCCATGGCTTGCCGGTGGTACCGGTGAGTGTGTAGGATCCAGGAGCAACCGGCAACAAATGGTAAGCGCCTGTTGCATCGGTCGGAGCAGTCATGACAACCACATTCTGGGGGTCTTTGAGCTGAACGATGCTGTTGGTCATGATCGTTTGGGCGGTATTGTTATAGCGGAACAAGCCTGTTATTTCGTTTACAGAGCCGCTGAAAACTGTAACGGCATCCGACGATGGACAGAGGCTGTCCACAAGGGTCGCAACATAAGTGGTTGTCAACGAAGGTGCAACGCGCAACGTATTGCCCGTTCCCAATACCGTACTTGAGCCTTGTTCTGTCCACTGGACAACCGCGCGATTGCGGACAGAGACCGCCCCACAGAACTGCCTTGGGTGGTTGGTAGGCGAGGGAGCTGAGCCGCCATAACCTACATTGGGGCCGGTGGAAATAACAATGGCACTGTTGGCAAAGGTGTCCACCGATCCAGTTACGTGGGTTTTGTAAGCGGTACTACCACCCGATGCCACCGTTACGAAGAAACCGTAGGTGGATCCGGCAGGAATATTGAAACCGGCAGGCAAAGCTATCGCGCTGTTGGCCAAAGCATTGGAGAAGGAAGCGTTGCCAACAGTGGTAGGATAAGCGCTGTGAATCTGGGTCCAACCGCCCGCCGTGGATATGTTAGGGGTTCCATTGATGGCGGTGGGTAGGTACCATAAGGACACGGTCGCAGGATTGCCCAATGTCCCGTAGATATTGGTGTAAATCGTATCAATGTAGGCAGTTTGTAAAGCACGCACATTGAAAGAAACGCCCGCTGAACCGTTGTTAGCGCCGGGGGTTGCATTCAGAACCGAACTGGAGGCAAATCCAAAAATAGAAGCATCCAAAGTGGCCGTGTCCCCCGGTGTAATGGTGGTGTCTTGGCCTGCATCAACCCCAATGAATTCTTTATCGATATCCAAGGTGTCGTTGAATCGGAAAAAATCAGTCGGATTGCTAACCGATATTTCAAACGAGGCCAAACGTCCAGGGAAAAGATTGAGGTTACCAACCAGCAACGTGTCTTTTTGACCAGGAACCAGGATATTGGTAGAGGTAGCTGTAATGGTTGAGTTGGTTGGTCCGCTGACCCTCACCCGACCGGTATAACCGTTCATTGGCAAGAGGCCCGTATTGGCCACGACCATCCGAACGGGCAAGCTTGCATTGGTGCATTGGCCGTTTGTAGGGTCAATCAAATCCACTGCGGACAAATCATAATCCCTTCTGGTGGTAAAGCCGATGGTGGACCAAGATCCAGTCCCACTGCTGCAACCGGATTCCCGCACATAGACTTGATAGGCTGTGTTGGGAAGGAGGCCGCTAAGAACGGCGTTGGATTGCGTTAGGGTGAGGCTGGTACCGCTGCCTTGCGCAAAACCGGCCAGTCCGTATTCAACGTCCCACTGGGCTGCCGCCGATGCCCAGAGAATACGGGCCGAATAAGCTTGAATATTGTCAGACCGCAAATTCAACAGGCCAAAACATCCATTCACGGTGAATTCATAAGCACCGGGGTCTGGGGTAAGAGCCCTGACTTGTCCGCTCAAATCCAACGGAACTAGGTTGCCTAGGTTTTCGCCAATATTATTCAAAGGCCAGTTGGTGGGAACCAAGGGTAAGGTGATCGTGGATGCAAACATGGGATCGGCATCGCTTGAATTCATGTCAAACAGACCGCCCGATGCATTTCTCCAAGCGGTCAATGTTGCTTGGGCAGCCCCGTTGTATCCTATTCCGTTGGACCCGGATGTTGAGCCCATGTGGAGGGCATTGTTATCCGAAATCATGCCGGATGTCCCTATATAGTAAACGCAATATTTTGTACCGGTACCGCCCCTCGTGATCGAAACAAGATTGTTCTTGAAGTGATTGTTATTACCCGTTCCCAAGAAGTAGGCCCCATAAACCAAGCCCGATGTGCTGGCCGCCTGGTCAAATGTGAGGGTGTTGTGATACCAATGCGTATTGGAAGAGGAGGTGTGGTACAGGCCGTAAATAGAGCCAGTTCCGTTGTTCATATTGTGAACAAGGTTATTAAAAATCAAATTGGGCTGATTGGCCGGCGAAGGAGAATTTGAAATATAAATCCCGTACACGGTAGATGTTCCCAATGGGTTACTCCCAAATCCGTTATGAATTCGGTTGGCAGATATTTCGCCTCTTAGGAAATAGAGGTTATAAATTCCGTAGAAAGTTGATAAGGTTCTGCGATAGGGTCGGCTAATATCATTGTTACGAATCAGAGTGCCATCCTGATAATAGGTATAGATGCCGTAAAGGTAAAAATCAGAGAACACATTGTTTTTGACCGTATTACCAACGCTGTAAGTACCCGCATCCCCGTACAATCTCAAGCCATAATAACCTCCTTGTACCAGGTTCGAGTCAATCAAAAGACCCTTACTTAAAGAAGCTGAAGATGTGGAGTTAAGGGAGCCGCTGGTTATGATTCCATTGACTGTTGAAGAAGTCGAAGTGGTATCTGCCAAAATGATATTCGCTATCAATCCACAAGAGTCGGAATTCGCGAAAATGACACCTGAGGCGGTCCCCAGGGTTTTGATGACGAAATTTCGGGCGATAATGTGCTTGGTATTGCGAAAGCCGAGGACGGCAAGACTGGCTTGGCTGTTTCCGGCTGTCACCGTATCACCCATTCCATCCAAAATCAGAGGTTGAGAAGTGCTGAGTCCAGGAATGGCAGGAATAATAATTTGCTCATTCAAGAGGTTATTATCGGCATTCAATTGGATCGTAACAGGACCCGTTACGCCACCGCAGCTAAGAATTTCGAAGAGGTTCGCAAAGCTGCTAAAATCATTGCCCGAAGATTGCCCAACCGTATACGTCCCACCGGCCAAAGGTTGGCAAAGCAAGGTTCTGGCTGTATCGTTACCAGGATTTGCATCGCTAATACCGTTGGGTAGATCAGACCAAACCGTTAATACGAGGCTGCCGCTTGCCGGGGTGGTCAGGCTTTGGGTAAAGGTCAAATCCAGACTGTCGCCACTAAGCAGACTCACGGGGAAAACCTGCACCACCTCGGGTTGGTTACCTAATTGATAGTGTAGGCGTACCGAGGTCAAAGGGTTCAGAGATGCGTTGAGGATGCGTGCCGTAACCGGGTAGAGGGTCGAAGGTTGAACAATTGCGGGTGGGTTGAGAATGGTTTCAACATAGACGTCTGCCGCTCCCATTTGGATTTCGTAGGCACCCATATCCGGATTGATATCGCGAATATTTCCAGCGATATCGTTGGTAACAAAGCTGGGAGTACCGGCATTGCGAGCAGGAGAAAGACCGAAAGGCGTTAGGTTATTAACACCGTTGAAGAGGGGATCCGCGTTGAGGGAATTAAGGTCTTCTGCAAAGGTGGTTTGCCATGCCGACAACGTGTAATTTGTTGCGGATACCCGGACCATAGGGGATGTTCCTTGACCTTCAAAATGCAATAGATTGTAGTTGGACACCGTTGAATCAATGAGCCAGTTTCCAGCGAAATAATACAGACCCGTTGCCGAAAAAGTACCACCAGCCCGTACCAATCGAAAGATATTGTTCTGCATAATGAGGCGACTCATGGTCGGCGCTGTCGCCGAGCCGCCCAAGAAATAGAGCAGGCCATTGGCTGTGGTCGAGGTGCTGTTGACTCTTGCTTCAAAACTATTGTGGTGCATTTCCAAATAATCCAATCCATCGGTAGCGCTGGTACTAAAATAGAAGGCCCGCGGTGTGGTGGCAGAAAAATTACAGGATACCACATTGTTGATCAGTTGATTAGGCATGGATGCTGATCCGGAGACATTGCTCAAAAAGTATCCATAAAAATTCATGTTACCATACAATTCGTTTTCACGAAAAACAATGCCCATGGATCCGGCAATGTAATACCCGTAGTAGGTGGTACCCGACCCCGTGATCTTGTTGGCAACCGCTTGTATATTTTGACAGCGATTGAGATAAATCCCGTAGTAGTAAAGATTGGTCATCTGGTTCCCGGCTATCTGGTAACCCGATGAAAAGTCCGGACTGGTAGCAGAAACATAAATACCATAATAAGCGTCTGATATTTGGTTTCCGATCAAATTCACTTGGTTAGAACCAGAAATATAGATGGCCCTGTTCAGAGAGCTTGTGCTTAGTGGGTCACCCTTGAGAATGCAATTGCTTACGGTGATATTGGCACAACCGGTCATGTCAATACATGATGTAGCAACCGCGCCTGTTGCTGGTAGGGCAGGATTTGAAATGGTGATGCCGTAGAAAGTCACATTGGATGCGCCGTTTAAGGCGAATGTATTTCCATTTCCCGTGTTGGTGAGAACGACATCGGAGGCGACTCCGCTTTGGGAGGTGATGGTGATGCCGTGGGTAGAACCGGTATAGAGGCCCAAGGTGCGATTACCAGGGTATGTACCTGGGGCTATGGACAATGTGACCGGACCATAAATACCGCAAGAATTAATGATTGCCAAAGCAGCATCGGGTGTTGGGAAAGCTGCTCCTGTGACATTTCCAACCACATAGGTTCCTGATAGCCCGACACAATAAACGGTGGTTAGGGTATCGTTGGACGGATTCCCATCGGTCCCTCCGTTGGGGGCCGAAGTCCAAACGCGCAGTGTCACGGTACCCGAAGTCGGGGCGGTTAGTCCGAGTCCGCTGAAGTTGATCAGAGCCGAATCTCCCGGTGCCACCGGGTTGGCTGTATTGAAGGGGATTGTCACCGCGGGCCCGTTATCAATGCTGTAACCGAGCACGGCGGAGCTGATGGGAGATCCACCCGTATTGAGGAATCGGAATGAAACGGGATAGTTTTGGCCGGGTATCAGCAGGCGCTGGGCCGGACTTACCATGGTTTGAGCGGCTATATCCGATGCCGCAATGACGATTTCAAAAGCCCCGATATCAGGCGTCGCATCTCGGGGTGTTCCGTTAAAGTCCGTGCTGACCCAAGGCAGAACAAGGCCTGTATTTCGAACGGGTGATGTACTGATAGGGATCAGGTTCGTGGATGAGGTATACAAGGGGTCCGCGTTGATGGAATTTAGATCCTTGGCAGTGTTGGTTTGCCAAGTGGCCAAATTGAGGCTGTTGGTTACGGTGCTGCTCACCCATTGCTTGAAGAGGCTGCCTGTTAATTGGTTTCCAAAGAAATAAAGGTTGTTATTGGCTAGGGTATTGGCCACCACATTGTGTCCCAAGTAATACATCACGGCCGTTCCCGTTCCTGTTCCAGAGTTTCGAATCAACTTCACGGAGTTGTTCGAAAAACCAAAGTAGGCTAAGGTATTGGTAACGGTGGTGGAAGTGCTGCCGCTGAGGGTAACAACGCCTGCGTTGGTGGCCGAGGTAAGGGCACTGCGCACTTCGAAACTGTTATGGGCAACCTCCAGGGCGTCCAGTCCATCGGTGGCTGATAGGGCCAAGAAAAGTGCCCTGGGGGCTGTCGTATTCGTAAAGTCAATCGACAATACGTTATTGTAGAGGCGGCTAGGGCGGTTATTGATGGTATCCATCTGGCAATTACTCAGATAGATTCCGTAGGATCCAAAGGTCCCCGCGATCTGATTGCCAGAGACATCGAGTCCTTTGCAATTATCGAGGCGAAGGGCGTAGCTGCTGGTAGTACTACCGGTTCCGGTTCGGGCACTGTTGATGCGGTTGCCTTTGAATTCAATGCCACCCATGCGCAGGAAATACGCCCCGTAGAAATATTGATTGTTAAAGGTGTTGTTTAAAAATCGATTGTTCTGGGCATAATTTGGGGAAGTTGCGCCGGTATGATACAGGCCGTAATAACCTTCTCGGATGGTGCAATTTTGAACCAAAAGGTTGTTGGAATTGACCACACTAATGTTACGGTTAAAGGTGCTGGTGGCCAAAGAGTCGGCTACAAACGAGCAATTTTCGATCGTAATGCCACTACCGCCATCAATATTTAGGGCAGATATTTGGGCTGAGGGAGCGGTTGATGGGTATTGCAAACGAACCGATAGGTTGCGTACTGTAACGTTTTGGGAATTGTTAAGAAACAAAACGTGGCCAATAGTGCTTCCGTTGGTCAAAAGCACATCATCCATGTTCCCTGTCGATGATTGGATGGTAAGTCCATGGATAGAGCCGGTGTAAGATGGTACAACGGATGTTCCGCTATGAACGCCCGGCAACAAATTCAGGGTAACAGGCCCTGCCATACCGCAGGTTGTTAGTTGAGTGATAGCCGCTGAAATAGAGGCAAAATCGCCGTTACTCCCCACGGTGTAATTCCCGGAAAGCCCAACGCAGGCCGATGCGGTTGCCGTGTCGTTGCCTGGGTTCAAATCGCTACCCATACCGTTGGTATTGCTGATCCAAGCCGTCATTTGGGTCGTATTACTGCCGGATGTTGGGCTGAATGGGGTTGCAAAAGTGTAAAGTAGCGTATCGGTAGGGGCCAGGGGTGGTGAAAAAGTATGGCTAACCGTCACAGGAGTTCCCTGTCCAATTTGATACGATAATTGGGCACTCATCAAGGTGTCAGAGCCTGAATTTTGGATTCGAACTGTGAGTTGATTGTTGCCTTGAACCAAGCTTGTAGGTGCTGTAATGGCCTGAATACGTGCATCGCGGCCCCCGCCCGTGTACAATGCAATGATCTCTTGGTTGGTCAGGGTGCGGTTCCATATCCCAATATCATCGATTTTGCCTTTGAAGTAGGTCCCGGCGCCCCCAATGCCTCTACCCACAAAGAGCGGTTGAACAGCAGCCACAGCAGCCGTGTAGGTGTAGGTTGCTGTCCCAGCCAATTGGCCGTTTTTGAAGATTTGCATGGCTTTGGTGGTTCCGTTGTAGGTACATGCGTAATGATCCCATGCTCCTAGGGTGACGTTTGCATTGGCCCATATCCAGGCGGATCCCTGTTGATTGGTGCCAAATTGGACTTGGCTGCTACCTCCGATAAGGGTTACAAAATTGCCGGTTGTCGAATTGCCGTGCATGAGGGTTAAGCCAACCAATGAATCTTTTTTGATCCATACAGAATAGGAAAAACTCCCCGTCTGAGACATCGTGAAGGAAGGGGTGTCCACCAAATAATCATCGATTCCATCAAAACCATAGGCCATGTTGGGCGTGTTGGTCCGGTCGCTGGTGGGTGATATCCCCCCGTAGGGTGTCATGTGGCTGTTCCCTGATGTTGCGTCGTTGGGGCTACCATTGAAGGGGTAATAGGCAATAAGGCCGGTGGTTGGAACAAAGGTTGGGATGCCTGAACTTACATAAACACGAACGGTCCAGGTATTGTTCAAAATTGAATTGGTAGAACTTCCGCAAGAGCTGAAAGAGAGTGGGTCAGCCGATCCGCCATGCAATTCGAGGGTCAAAGGGCCAGTAACCACTCCATTGGCGATCGAAACGGTCCTTGCGTAGGAATTGGTGGTTCCAACAGCAGACCCTGCGGGGCTTGTTAGTTGGGTTTCATCCACACCGCGCGTTGGGCATCGCAAGTAGGATCGTTGCATGCCGGGGTTGCCAAAACCGGCCATGCTGGTGAAGAAATCGTAGGAGACTTGAACGGAATCCACCCGCATTCCCAGTGGAATATTGTTGAATGTCAGAATCCCTGGGCAGGTGGTGGGGGTTGCCGTGGTGTAATTGGCTGGGCCTCCAATGTCGCCTTGACTGTAGGTTAGGGTGTAAAATTGCTGTGCATTGGAGACCATGGACAATCCAAGGAGCCCCACAAAAGCCACCCAAAACAAGATAAATGGTCGTAGAGAATTCTTCATGCGATGTTTTTTAGACATGAAATTTAATATATAAATTGTTTCTTAAAAACAACCGCATCCTTTTTTGTGCTTAACTTCCCCCACATGTGGATATTTCGTATGTACCTAAGGCCCCTAGTGGCCTTTACTCTCGTGTTGTTTCTTGAAGGGGTTTCATGGGTCGAAGCCCAAACGACCACGCTTACCTTCAGCCATGGTGGGATGAACAGAACGGCCCAGGTCTATGTGCCCAGTGGCGCCCAACCATCGGATTCTTTGCCCCTGGTGCTGGTTCTCCACGGGTTTACGCAGAGTGGAACCACCATGCTTAACAGCGCAGGATTCAATGCCTTGGCCCAGCAATACCGGGCGGTTATTGCCTATCCCAACGGGGTCAATGCGGGTTGGAATACCCAGAGCGGAATGCCTGGGGCCTCTTCCGCGGATGATGTGGGGTACCTCTTGACCTTGGCTGATAGCATCCGTGCCCGATGGGGTACCCGGTACCATCGCCTTTACAGTTGTGGTTTCTCGGCCGGTGGTTTTATGTCGTACCGATTGGCCTGTGAACGCCCCGATCGCTTTGAAGCGGTGGCTTCGGTGGCCGGAACCATGAGCACGACTGCCTTTGCGGCCTGCCAAGGCCCGCCATTACCACCCTCGTACCATGTTCGCCTTCTGCACATCCATGGGACGTCGGATGGGGTGGTTAGCTATGCGGGGGGCAATGGCAATGTCTCTGCTGAGCAATGCGTACAGTCCTGGGTCAGTCGGGCCCAGTGCCCCAGCCAGCCTGTGGTCCAAGCCCAGCCGAACACCAATACGGCCGACGGTTCCACGGTGGAAGAGTTCCTCTATGCGCCTTGTGCGCCGTTGGGCCCCGTGGGGACATCCGGTGCAGGCCGCCCAGGGCAGGTTGTTTTCTTGAAGGTAACGGGGGGTGGGCATACGTGGCCTGGCAATACCGCGCCTTTGTTTGGCTTGGGGAATGTGAACAGGGATTTTCAAGCCTCCGCTCGGATCATGAATTTTTTTCTAGGAAGTGGCGCAACGGCTACCAACCCTGAGCTGCCGAATCTTCCCGAAAAGAACCCAACGTTGGCCGAGGTATTGGCTGGATTGGCCGAATCCAAGGACCCATGGGAGGGACTTTGGGATTCGTGGGGCCGCAAATACCCGGTGAACAGGTTCGGTCCCATGGACCCCGTCGCAGGACCCTGGCTGACCCGGTTTCAGGGCCAAACCAAACAATGGATGATTCTGCCCAAATGAAATATATTCTCCTAGGTGTCTTGGCTGGTTTGTTCAGCCAAAGCCTTGCTCAAAACCCCGTCTTTCATGCACCGCCCGCATGGTCCAAGGGGGTGGTTTGGTACCAAATTTTCCCGGACCGTTTCTGGAACGGGGATACACTGAACGATCCACCTTTGGGGGCCCAACAAGATGCATGGCCTCACGATACCCTTCGTCCGTGGAAGCTGCATCCTTGGACTTCGGATTGGTACAAATTACAGCCTTGGGAAAAATCCAGTGACCAAGACCTTTGGTATAACATAACACGAAGGCGTTACGGGGGGGATTTAGCCGGTATTTTGCAACGATTGGATTACTTGGAATCCTTGGGGGTCCAGGCTTTGTACCTCAACCCTATTTTTTACGCGCCTTCTAATCACCGGTACGATGCGTACATGCTTCACCATGTGGATCCCTATTTGGGTCCTAACCCGGCAGCTGATCTGGCGCTAATAGCCACCGAAAAACCCGACGACCCGTCCACATGGCATTGGACAAGCGCCGATACCCTCGCACTTCATTTGGTTGGCGAAGTACATCGACGCGGCATGCGAATCATATGGGACGGGGTTTTTAATCATATGGGCGTTGGGAATCCTTTTTTTGTGGATGTCATTCAAAATCAACAGGCTTCGCCTTATGCGGACTGGTTTGAGGTGGAGCAATGGAGGGACGTCGATTCGGGCAAAGCCTTTCGTTACAAGGGATGGTTTGGGATTCAGGATCTCCCCGAATTCAAGGAGAATCAGAACGGTTTGACCGCTGGACCAGATCAATACATCCACGACATAACACAACGATGGATGCGGCCTACTTGGTCATCGGGTGTGCATCCCCGCGATGCGATATCCTTGGGGATTGATGGATGGAGGCTGGATGTTGCGTTTTGTGTTGCACATCCTTTTTGGAAACGCTGGTCGGCACGTGTAAGGGAATGGAATCCACAAGCCTACCTCACGGCGGAAGTGATTGATGAGGCGCCCAAGCTCAAACCCTATCTACGAGGCGATGAATTTGATGCGGTCATGAATTACCCCTTTGCGTTCATTGCCAGTGAATACCTGATCAACGACCGCAACAGGCCTTCCACCTTGGGTTTTCAAAAACAAATGGATGACCTCATCGAGGTTTTTGGCTACGATCGCTTTCTTTCGCAACAAAATCTTTTTGGCAGCCACGATGCCAATCGTATAGCCTCTCATATTGTCAATCGAAATTTCGCAAAGTATGCGGAATGGGGTTCCTATTTTGCCTTATCCAAGGCTTCCAATCCTGCCTATAATACCCGCAAGCCCATCGGTTTGGAATCCAAAATACAGGCGCAGTGGATGGTGTTTCAGCTCACTTTTCCAGGAGCGCCTATGTTGTATTACGGGGACGAAGTCGGTATGTGGGGTGCCAACGATCCCGATTGCAGGAAGCCGATGCTATGGCCTGAGCTGAAGTTCGAAGATGAGTGGCATCGCCCTGACCAAAGCCTGTACCCCCAGGCTCAGGTTGTTCAATGGGATACCACCCTGCTTCAACTAACCAAAGACCTTATTTCTTTACGAAAAACCCATCGTGTGCTTAGGGATGGCGCATTTCGCTGGCTGCGGACCAAGGATAACAAAGAAATCTTGGGTTATGAGCGGCATAGCCCTGCAGGTGGGCAGATCATGGTCTTTTTGAATCCAACCGACCAAGCCCAATCTTTTAGCGGTCGTCCTTTTTTTGAAAAGGCCTATGCGTGGCCATTTTCCGGTGTTTTCGAAAGCGATTCCGGAGATTTTCATTTGCCACCTCGCGGTTATGTGCTTTTTCAACCCCGGTAACCCATGGCCAAGACCCCTCCAAACCCTCAAATGCCTAGGACTGCTGAGCATCGTATGACTTACCGGGTCGCTGCGGTGGAGGACTTTGGGGAACATGCAGTTGCAATGCTCCAGAAGGCCCGTCACGTTTGGACTTCGGCGTATGCTCCCTATTCAGGTTTCCATGTCGCGGCTGTTGTTTTAACAAGGGATGGTTCGATGTTAGCGGGTACCAACCAAGAAAACGCATCCTATCCTGTAGGAATTTGTGCCGAGCGGGTGGTTTTAAGTGCCCTTTCGTGCAAGGAGGGTGGGGGCGAGGTGTCGGCTATGCTGATTTTGGCAGGCCGAAAATTGGAGCCCCAGGGGGAATGGAAGGCCGGCACAAGTAAACCTGTAGCGCCTTGTGGAATGTGTCGTCAAGCCCTCATCGAACAAATCAAGCGTCAGAAATGCGATTTTCCTATTTATTTAGTAGGGATGCAAGGCGAATGTTGGCTTATCGAAGCAGCGTCGGACCTTTTGCCTTTGGCTTTTTTTGAGTTTTAGGTTGTGCTTTGTTGTGGGAGGCCTTTTTTGGCCTAAGTTTGCACAAAATCTTGCCTATGTTTCGTCTTTACATTGTTGGCTGTTTCATGATGGTCCTGTCTGCCGGGACTCTAATTGCTCAAGATGTCACCGCAGAATCAGGAAAGAAAACATCCGAATTATTTCGCAAAGGCACCTATTTTGTAGGTTCCGGTGCCCTTTTTAACAATTATTTGGGTGCGTCTGAAGAGGTTTGGTCTCTATCTGTCAGTGGCCAAACAGGCTATTTCCACCGGGATCGATTCATGTTAGGAACCGACCTTCGGGTTCGGGCCGATTATCTCAGGGCCTCTCGGAAATTTAACAAGGAGACTTTTGCGGCCGAGTCCACTTGGTTCATGCGTTATTATTTCGGCCGGTTTTTTCCACAGGTTTCCCTGGGAATTGCCAACGGATTCGCGATTCGTACCGGTTTGGGTTTGGGCTACCATTGGCAAATAGCAGACCAGCTTGCCTTGGTTCCCGTGTACAACCGCTTCTCTAGAAACCTTAACCGGAACCCCGGTCCTGTTCGGAACGCCTTTGACCAACCGGTTCCATCGGGTGAGCTTCAATTGGGCCTTGTCTATTTTTTTAAACCCTAACTTGTAAACGATCATGCCTCAATTGCAATCAATGTTTTGTAGGATTCGTCGCGGCATAGCTTTTTCTGCAGCCGTATTTCTTGGGGGAAATTTATTTTTTTCGACCCTAACAACCCAGGTTGTAGCACAGCCGGCCCCATCCAGTCCACCATCCGTGAACGAAAAGGCAGGAAACGGTCGTGGGTGGATTGGTTTATCCCCATTTTTATGGGAAATCAGCGATAGCAAATCCTATACCAAGGTTTCTGCGGGCTTTGATCGGGGTTTTTACCTCAAAAATCGCCCAAGTCTCATGCTAGGTTATACCCTCGCCGGGGCTGTTCACCACAACCGTTCGGTGCTTATTGCTCCTGAAAAAATTTGGAGCGGTCATTTTTTGGTCGAAGGCAGGGTGCGCTCCATGCTGGGTTCCGGCAAGGATGGCTTGTTTTTGGAGGGCGGTATCAATTTCTTCTTGGACGATACCTTGACCTTCAAAATCAAAGAGCTTGATTTCAACTTGGGCGGGTATGCGGCCTTGGGTTACCAAAAAACCCTCGCTGAGCGCTTGCTCATCATGCCAACCCTTCAATACCGTCACAACGATTTTATGACCCGAGAGAACGGGCTGTATCTGCGACTGGGCCTCGGCTATTTGCTGAAGGACTGATTTTAATCCCTACTTAACCATCCTTCGATGGTTCCATTCAGCTGAATGGTTCATTTTTGTGTAAAATTTTATTGAATGAAATCATTCCGCCTTTTAGCGACGCTACTCCTATGCATTGGGAGTATAGTAGCAAGGGCCCAGACCATTGTGGTTCAGGGCTTTGTATCTGAAACCATCGGGACCATGTCGGTCCCATTGCCAGGGCAGACGGTGATTGTGCAGGTTGGGCCAGGTTTCACAACGACCTCTTTCACGGATTCAACCGGTTTTTATTCGGTGGTGGTGGCTCTCCCGGTGTTTAGTCCCAATCAACTAATCCAAGTATCGACCCTATGTCCGACCGGAGGTCCTTTGGTTCAAACCGTGCCGCTGAATCCAGCGGTCACCACTTACCAGGTTGATTTGGCTTGTGGGGCCGGAGGTGGGGGATCGATCACCATGGTTTCCGTGAGTGGGGTCTTGCAATGGCCAACGGGCCCGGCTCCTGCCGGCCAAGTGGTTCAGTTTTTTGTTGGGACTTCAACGTCTCCGGTGGGTGTCGCCCTCACAGCCAGCGGTGGTTTTTTTGCAGATACCCTAAATATACCGTTTGGGACCTCGCCATCGGTGAATCTCAGGGCCTCGGCCTCCTGTGGTAACGGAACCATGGTTCAGGATACCATGTCTGTTTCTTCAAGCGTTCCCTCGGCTTTTTTTCAACTTTCATGCGTCTCATCGCCGACGAATCAAATCACCGTTCAGGGTACGGTCTTGGGATCAAGCGGGGCACCGGTCGTTTCGTCCTTGGTCCGCATCAGTTTTGCCAATTCAGGGACTGTTACAACCTTTACGGATTCGGTGGGCTATTATTCAGCGACGCTGAATGTTCCTGTTTTTTTGCCTAGCAATGCCATCACGGTCATGGCTTCGTGCAGTTCACCGACAGGGCCTGGCTCCACGGTGACTGGAACTGCCAATTATTCGGTGGGCACAACCAATTACATCGTGAATCTAGCCTGTGGCAGCGCATCGAGGGTTTTGATTGTTTCGGGGTCTTTGGTGAACGCATTCGGTCAAGGATTGCCGGGGCAGTCGGTGCAGCTTTTTTTGAATCAGTTTACAACGTTGACGCGGGCGGTGACGACCGATGCCAACGGCCAATTTGCGGATACGATGACGGTGGGCCCCGGTGCTGGTTTTGTGTACGCCAGGGGGGCTTGTGGCACCAATACATCCTGGGCCAGCGATACCGTTTCTTACTTCTCTGGTTCCTTTAATGTGGCCCTCCAACTTCAGTGTGCCACTCCAGCTGGTCAGCACCGCATCGTGGGACGCATTGCCGGTTACCAATCCTCCGGGCCCAATGGGCAAGACACCTTGTCGCTGGTCGTGATTCGGATTGTTCCGCCTGGGCAGGGTCAGGTCGCTGGTTGGACCACCATTGATACGGTTTATTTGATCGACAGTTTAGGCTCGGCCTACTTCCAATTAACCCTGCCTACGGGTCGATACAGCCTTTTGGCTCGATTGATTTCTGGTTTGGCCTCTCAGTATGCCCCGACCTACTACGGGGATACCACGACATGGACCGCCGCGGACTCCTTTCAATTGCCGGGCAATGCGGCTTCGCTTTTCGTCATTAATCTGAGGCCCAATACCAGCGGTGGAGGAACGGGGACGATAGGTGGGGGTGTGGCGGGTAATTTACCCCGGCTCAGCGGGCCGTTATCGGGTATTCAGGTTCAGCTCTTGAATGCCAACGGTACGGTGCCCCTGTCGTTCCGACACTCAACCCTCACGGGTTCAACCGGGGCCTTTCAGTTCTCTGGACTCCCCTGGGGAAACTATTTATTGCGATGCGAGCACCCTGGGATGCATTCGGTCACCGTTCCCGTGACCCTGAGCGCCCAAAACCCATCCCACCAGAGTACCACCTTTAGTGCCGGTACCACCGGGTTTATGGTAACCTCTTCGGTAGGGATTCTGCTGGGTGGCCCAAGATCCACGCTCAAGCCGAATCCGGTTCGCGCTGGGCAAAGCTTGCATTGGTTAACGGAGGAAGAGGAGGGGATGGTCCTCCTTGGCGGGGAAAATCCGGTTGTTTCGTGGGAAATCATGGATTTACAGGGCAAAATCCACGGCCAGGGCTCTGCCGTTGAAGCGCACGAAAACCCGAACGGCCATGGCTTGGGAGGGAACCTGAGCTTGGAAGGGATCGCCCCCGGCATGTACCTACTCCGCGTCCAGAGGCCTTCGGGTTCGGCCCTGCTGGGTCGCTTCCTGGTTCTTCCCTAGGGAAGGGATAAGGCCTCCTTGAGGTTATCTTTGCAATCCTTTTTGGCTTGGCAAAAATGTTCACCCAGATTTCTTTTCGATCGGTAACGGCGGCCCTAGGCATGGGGTGCTTGGCTTTGAGCTTGCTCTGGCTAAGTCTTCTTGCAGCCTCTGGTTCGGTTGAATCCGCTTCTTACAGGGAGATTTCGACGATTCCAGACCCAGCGGTAAGCCCCGATGGTTCAGGACAGGAGCAGGAACATTCAGAAGAGAATCAAGCCTTCTTTCAGCCCTGGCATCATCAGGGCCCCCAAGCGGGATTGGATGAACAGGGGTTGAAGGATGCGGATCCGTTGGAGGGTCCGAATGGATGGCGGGTTTCTTTTTCTTTTTCGAGGTTTTTTCAAGTTGAATTCACGGAAAGATTGCTTGTTGCACCCTTCAAGGGCAAAGGCAATTTAGGTTTTGGCAGGGCCCCCTAAGGACCATTCCTTTCCGTTTCGAATGCCTTCGCTGGGGTCAAGCATTCGGAAAACGACCCTTCTTCGATTGTTTAATTTAAATTTTTATTTGTTATGAAAGCCCAAGGATTTGTGCGGTGGTTTGCCGCTTTGTTTGCACTTATTTGTATTTATCAACTCAGTTTTACCTGGATTGCCTCCAACGTAGAGAACAAGGCCAAGGCTTATGCCAAAGGCGACGAGGCCATGGAGCGTCGATACCTCGACTCCATTGCAGACCAGGAAGTTTTTAATTTCCTCTGGCTCAAGAAATTCACCTACGCCGAAGTCCGCGACCAAAAGTTGAACCTAGGCTTGGACCTTCAGGGTGGGATGAACGTGGTCATGGAAGTGGAGGTTCAAGATGTTATCCGGGCCCTCAGCAACCAAAGCAAGGACTCTGGTTTTAACCGAGCCATGGATTTGGCAACCCAGCGTCAAATGAGTTCCCAATCCGATTTTGTGACCCTGTTTGTTCAGGCCTACCGCGAAGTGGCTCCCAAAAACCGATTGGCCAGCATTTTTGCGACCCGCGAGAATCAGGGCCGGATCAATTTTGATGCCACCGATGAGGAAGTGATCGAAGTAATCCGTGCCGAGGCCGAGAGCGCCATCGATCGTTCGTTTAATATTCTGCGCACCCGTATTGACAAGTTCGGGGTCACTGCGCCCAATATCCAGCGTCAACAGGGTACCGGTCGTATCAATATCGAGTTGCCCGGGGTTGATAACCCAGACAGGGTTCGCAAACTCCTGCAGGGGACGGCGAAGCTGGAATTCTGGGAAACCTTCGAAGCAGCAGAAGTTTTGGATCGAATGGTGGAAGTCAATAAATACCTGGCGGCAGAAACCAAGTTGGGTACGACGGCCAAAGCCGACACCACGGTTTCTGGATCTTCGACGGCTGCCACTGTTGCAGATACAGGCAAGACTTCGGACAACGCCCTGATGCAAAATTTGGCAGCAGCCGATACCTCTGCAGCGGGTGATACCTCCGCGGCCGGACTGGCGCGGACCCGTCAAGAGAATCCCTTGTTCGCGGTTTTGATGCCAGCTATTTTCCAAGACAAAGACGGTAGCTCCAAAGTTTCCCAGGGTCCGGTCGTGGGTACCTCGGCAGCCAGGGATACCACGTTGGTCAACGCTATGTTGGCCCGCCCCGAAGTCCGAAACTTTATGCCTCGCAACCTAAAGCTGCTGTGGACGGTGAAAGGCCGTGGTGACGGTAACAAATTCTTTGACCTGATCGCGCTCAAGAAGCGTGGGAACGAGGACAAGGCTGGTTTGGAAGGCGATGTGGTGACCGATGCCCGTGAATCCATTGATCCCTTTGGCAAGGTGGAGGTCTCCATGACCATGAATGCCGAAGGCGCCAAGCGTTGGAGACGGATGACGGCCGATAATATCGGTAAGTCGGTCGCCATTGTTTTGGACGACTATGTTTATTCGTTCCCGACCGTCCAGTCCGAAATCTCCGGGGGGATGTCTTCTATTTCCGGTAATTTCACCACCGAAGAGGCCAAGGACTTGGCCAATATTTTGAAGGCCGGTAAATTGCCTGCCCCGGCTCGCATTGTCGAAGAAGCGGTTGTGGGACCAAGCCTTGGTAAAGAAGCTATTCAAAGTGGCTTGTGGTCCATTGTATTGGGCCTTCTGTTGGTGTTGGTCTTTATGGCGGTTTATTATGCGGGTTCGGGTATGATCGCCAACGCCGTACTCTTTGTGAACATTTTCTTCATCTTTGGCATCTTAGCGTCCCTTCAGGCGGTCCTAACCCTGCCCGGTCTCGCCGGTATTGTTTTGACCATTGGTATGGCGGTTGATGCGAATGTTCTGATTTTTGAAAGGATACGTGAAGAGTTGGCCCGTTCCAAGAGCATGCGACAGGCTGTTTCCGATGGTTTTTCCAATGCCTATTCCTCCATTATTGACGCCAACGTCACCACGATCTTGACGGGTATTGTATTGTACGTCTTTGGTTCGGGTCCGATTCGGGGTTTTGCGACTACGTTGATTGTGGGGATCTTGACCTCTCTGTTTGCGGCTTTGTTTTTGTCCCGAATGATTATGGAATACTATGTTGCCAAAGGCAAAACCATAACATTCGGCAATGCTTGGTCGTTGGGGTTGTTCAATAACTTGAATTACGATTTTCTTGGCAAAAGAAGGTTGTGGTACGGGGTTTCGCTGGTCGTGATTGTTGCGGGCCTTGTTTCCATGGCGACGCAGGGCTTTAATCTGGGGGTGGATTTCAAAGGTGGCCGCAGTTACGTGGTAGCCTTGGACAGCGATCGGAATGCCAGCGAAATTAGAACCGCCTTGGCTCGAGAATTTGGTTCTGCACCCGAGGTGAAGACCTTTGGGGGCGATCGTCAGTTCAAAGTGACGACCACCTTCAAAATCCAGGATAACAGTGAAACGGTGGATTTGGAAGTCGAGAATAAATTGTGGGAAGGTTTGAAGGGGCTGTATGCCCAGGCCCCTGATCAGGCAAGTTTCAAGGATCAATTCCTCATGAGTTCCCAGAAGGTGGGCCCAACCATCGCAGATGACATCAAAGCCTCGGCGGTTTGGTCTATCCTTTTTGCCCTCATTGCGATTTTTGTGTATATTGTTATACGATTCCGCAAGTGGCAATATGCCTTGGGTGCCACGGTGGCTTTGGCGCACGATGTGCTCGTTGTTCTGGCCGTGTTCTCGCTGGGCTGGAAATGGATGCCTTTTTCAATGGAAATTGACCAGGCCTTTATAGCGGCGATTTTGACCATTGTGGGATATTCCATCAACGATACGGTGGTCGTCTTTGACCGACTCCGCGAAGATTTGGCCGACCGGAAATTAACCGCTGATATCAAAATCATGAACGGAGCTCTTAACACCACCCTAAGCCGTACCCTTATTACGGCGTTTACGACGGTGATTACGGTGGTGGTCTTGTTCCTGTTTGGTGGGGATGTCATCAAGAGTTTCTCCTTTGCCATTCTCTTGGGTCTGATTGTGGGTACCTATTCATCCATTTTTACGGCATCCGCTTTGGTTTTGGATACCGTGAAATGGGTTGAGGGTCGTTCCAAAGCCAAATAATTCAAGCGTAGGACGAACCCGTGATGGCGTTTGACCAAAAAGATGCGTGGACCCCTGCTGATCTGGAATCGGCAGGGGTTCTCGATTTTAAGGCGGCCCAGGCCGTGGAGGGCTTTTTGACCGGTCTGCACGCCAGCCCCCATCATGGTTTTTCGGTTGAATTTGCAGAACATCGACTTTTCAACACCGGGGAATCCACCCGCCATTTGGATTGGAAACTTTTGGCCCGGACGGATAAGTTCTTTACCAAGCGTTACGAAGAAGAAACCAACTTGAGGGCTCATCTTTTGGTGGATGCCTCGGCCTCGATGTTCTACCCGCCCATTGGAACCAGCAAATGGGAATTTTCTCTTCGAACGGCTGCTGCCTTGACCCATGTTTTTCGTCGCCAGCGGGATGCCTACGGGTTACTTCTTTGCGATCATCAATTACGCCGTTTGGTCAGGCCTGGATTGGGTAAATCGCATCATCATACGGTGATGTTGCATCTCCAAAAAGCGTTGAGCGCAAGAGCCGAGGATTATGGAAAAAAAACGGCCTTGGTAGAATCACTCCATGAATTGGCCGAAACCATGCCTTCCAGGAGCCTCCTTTTGGTCTTCAGTGATTGTTTTGAGCCTGGATTGCAACCCGACGCTTTGGTTTCGGCGTTGCAGCATTTGCGCTACAACCGACACGAAGTTTTGTTATTTCATGTTTTGGATCAAAAAACCGAGGCCCGTTTTGAATGGAATCAAGGCCCGTACCGTTTGGTAGATCCCGAATCCGGTCAGGAAATGAAGTTGAATCCTTCCGAATACCGGGAGGCTTACGTGCAGGCCTACAAGGACTTCACGACAGAATTGCGTTTGCGTTGTGGTCAACTCAAAATCGATCTGGTCGAGGCGGATTGCCAAAACGGATTTGGCGATGTATTGGAAGGGTACCTTCGTCAACGGTCCAAGCGATCCCGGTAACGTTGGGCCCAGGCGTCGACGCCAACGGCGCCGATGAGGAGGAGCGTGCCCCCATAAAAAGCAGGGGACATTTGTTCGCTGTTACGGAACAGCAGCCAACCCAGAAAAATCCCGTACACCGGTTCCATGTTAACCGATAACACAAAACTAAAGGGATCAATACGACGCATCAGCCGAATGCTGGCCACAAAGGGATAACAGGTACAGACCAAAGCCAGCAGTCCCAACCAAAACCAATCGCTCACGGTTGGAATTTGCCAGGGCCACAGGGAGGTTGTGTCCGTCCCTTCCAGGCCGGGCAACAACGGACCCATTTGAGTTTCCAAAAGCATCCAAGCCGAAACCCCCAGCCAGCCCCCCAACATTTCCCAAAAGGCCACTCGAAGGGGTTCTTCAACCCGCGTAAAGCGGGCGTTGATAATCGCAAACCAAGCCGCCAACAAGGCCGATATGCAGGCAGTCCACCAGGCAATGGCCGGAAATTGCTGAACTCGGGTCAAAAGAAGCATGGCCACCAGAGCCACCATCGACAAAAGCCATTCGCGTAATGCGGGTTTCTTACCCGCATACAAAGCCTTGAGCATGCTGGCCCAAAACGAGGAGGTTGCCAAGCCGGCCAAGGTCAAAGAAACATTGGAGATTCGAATCGCATGGTAAAAAGTCACCCAATGGGCGGCAATGATGAGCCCGGTTGCCATCATGGGTAGAACGGTGGTGGTGGGCACGCGTAAGGGTACCCGGCGGTAGGCCGCCCAAGCCGCCAGTAATAGTCCGGTGATCGCGACACGATTCCAAACGAGATTGAGGGCCTCGACTTGAATCAACTTGCCCAAAATCGCCGTGAACCCCCAAATAAAGACAATAAAGTGCATTTCGGCCAGGGCCAGGACCTGGGAGCCTTTGGCGGGTAGGCTGAAGCCTTTTGACATTATGGTTAGGAATTTAGCGTGGGGCCTTTTGATAGAGATAGGCCGTCGCCAAACCAAAGAGGAGGTTGGGTGTCCAAGCCGCTAACAACGGCGATAAATTTCCTTTGACGGCAAACGTGAGGCTAAATCGTTGCATAACAATAAACGCAAAACAAAGACCGAGCCCCCAACCCAAGGCCGGCCCCATCCCTCCTCGTTTTTTTTGGGTGGATAAACTGAGTCCCATCATGGTAAAAATCAGGGCCGAAAAGGGAATGGCAAGCCTTGAATAATGTTCCACCCAAAAAGCTTCGGTCGGCTCACTGCCTTTGCGTTCGAGTTCCCGAATCGTAGCCAATAACTCATGGCGATCCAACAAAAAGGCATCGGCGGCCAGCGAGGTTCCAAAGTCTTCGGGTCTGAAGCCTGTTTTTCGATAGAGGGTATCAAATTGACTTACCTTCATTTGATCGTTTTTCCAAGATTTCCGGGTCACCTGGGTGAGCATCCAGCACTGGCAAGATGCTTTCCAAACCAGACGTTCGGCGCTTAGTCGGTTGATTAACTGGCCCCCAACAAAGCGATCCATCGCCAATCGATAACCCGTGCTATCACCGTGTGAATACGATTCCAAATAGACCAGGCGACCGGGAGCTGTCTGCAAGTGCCTGTGCCTGGTATGGCTGTATCCCGGATCCCGGAGGTATTGGCTTTCGAAACGGATTCGGGCTCGGTTGGAAGGGGGTAAAACAAAATTGCTTAAAACGTAGTTGAGTCCACCAATGAGAAGGGCAGCCCCCAAGAAAGGCCTGCTAATTCGGCCAAAGGACCAACCTGCATTGAGTAATGTTATGATCTCATTGCGCTGTGCCAAACGCGCTCCCGTAAATATCACAGCGATGAATACGAAGAGGGGACTCAGCAAATTGGCGTAATAGGGTATAAAGTGGACATAGTATTCATTCCAAACCTGGGACACCCCCAATGAATGCTTCAAGAACCCGTCAAGTTTCTCCGTTAGGTCAAATACAATGGCAATCAAAACAAACAGGCCCAGAGCCCCTGCATAATTGACCAGGTACATTCGCCCCAAATAGCGATCGATTTTTTTCACGGTGGGGGTATCGGGCTATTGATCGAATTGGACAGGCCCTATTTGACGCATCAGGCGTTGAATTTTGGAGGCCCGACGTCGCAGGTAGGCCGTCGGTTGCGATGGATTGCGTTGGCGCGGATTGGGGAAGGCAGCAACCAAGAGGGCCGCTTCGCGTTTGGTAAGCTTGGCAGCCGGCTTCTTGAAGTAATGCTGAGCCGCCGCCTCGGCCCCGTAGATTCCCGGTCCCATCTCAATGCTGTTGAGGTAAACCTCCATGATGCGCCGCTTGGGCCACAACCATTCGATGGTCAGGGTGAAATAAACCTCCAAGCCCTTGCGCAAATAATTCCGGGCCGGCCACAAAAAGACATTTTTGGCGGTTTGTTGCGAGATGGTCGAGCCTCCAAGCTTTTGTTTCTTTCCGTTTTGATTCCTTTGATAAGCCTTTTGGATGGCGTCCAGGTCAAAGCCGTTATGGCTCATGAAGTGTTGGTCTTCGGCGGCAACGGCGGCCTGGACCAAATGAGGGGAAACCTCTTCCAAGGGTACCCAATCCCTGTACCAACGATGGATCTGGTCAGGTTGAGGCTCCTCGAACAAGCGCAAAACCATGAGAGGGGTCAGGGGTACCGGAATCCATCGGTAGAGAAGGGTGAGTCCCAGGGTACTCAACCACACGACCAGCAGGAATCGAAGAATTTTCCCCAGCATGCACCAAAATTAAGCCTCTTGGCCTAGTGTAGCAAACAAACGCTTCGTCTGCGTTGTTTTTAAAAGTAGTTTAGCCCCATGAGAATGATTCACCGATGGACGAGGAAGCGCGCTTGGACCGTGTCTTTGATAATTCTGACTTCTTTAGGGCTGGGTTCTTATCTTTTTAGCTGCGTTCAAGCCGCCTCACCCCCCACCACAACAATGGATTTTTATCAATTAAAGGCCCTGGATCTCGAAGGCAAAACCATTTCTTTCGAGGCTTTTCGAGGCCGAAAGGTCTTGTTGGTCAATACGGCCACCGGTTGCGGACTGGCTCCCCAATTGAAGGACCTGCAAAATCTTCAGAATCGTTACAAAGGACGATTGCTCGTGGTTGGAATTCCGACCAATGATTTTATCGGGCAGGAGCCCCTCAACGGGGCCCAAATCGGCGAACACTGTCTTCGCAATTACGGTGTTGATTTTTTGATGCTGGCCAAAGTGACCTTCCGTGGGTCCAACAAGGATCCTGTGCTGGAATGGTTAACATCCAAGGAGCTCAACGGCGCCTTTTCCACCCGGATTTGGTGGAATTACCAGAAGTATTTGATTGACGAAAAGGGGCAAATGGTCGATTGGTTTTTGCCATGGACATCGCCGAATTCATCGCGTTTGATTCGTCAAATCGAAAAGCCTTGAGGGAGCCTGCATTCCCTGGCCACGCCCCGGAATTCCGGGCGAAGGTTCAACATAGGATTCGTCAGGGTTGGGGTTTGGGCCTGGCTTCTTTGATTATGTTGGCTTGGGCGGGGCTTCTTGTGGGGGGCTGCAGCGTCTCTTGGTCCTGGTCCGATCCTCTGCTGTGGTTATTGATGGCCTTGCAGACCTTTTTGTTTACCGGGCTTTTTATCACGGCTCACGATGCCATGCACGGGACGGTGAGTCATCGTCCCGCTTTGAATCGCCTCGTGGGTCGTCTCTGCCTGTGGGCTTTTGCCTTTAATTCCTGGTCTCGAATGTTACCAGAACACCACCGACACCATCGCTTCGTAGGAACCGATGAGGACCCCGATTTTGGCCCGCCGCGATTTTTGCCTTGGTTTTGGAAATTCATCACCTACTACGTCCGTTGGACCCAGGTTTTGTTATGCGCTGTTTTGTTTAATTTGCTTAAAGCCAAAGGGGTTGACCCAACATCAATGCTCCAGTTTTACATTGTTCCGTCGATAGCGGGCTTGATGCAGCTTTTTTATTTTGGAACCTACCTTCCGCATTTGAGTGATCCAGCCAACGGCCTTGTTCCAGACAATGAACACCGGTCCAGGAGCCTGCCCACCAATCACCTTTGGGCCTTTTTGACCTGCTATTTTTTTGGGTACCATTGGGAGCACCACGAAGCCCCGGGTATTCCTTGGTGGCAGTTGTACCTAACCAAACATCATCCAACCGAACCTATTCATGAATCGTATTCCTAATTCGAAGCCCTTTTTGGGCATGATCCTGCTGCTGATGGTCCTCTTGGGAGGGGCTGCCCCTGCAGCCTACGCCCAAAAGGGCAAAATCACCGGGAAGGTGAGGGATGCCTTAACCGGACAATCCATTGGTTTTGCCAACGTGGTTTTGGTGGGTACAACGCGAGGGACGACCACCAACGAGCAGGGGGTTTACTCCATCGATGGCTTGGAGCGCGGTTTTTACAATGTGACGGTTTCTTTTCTAGGGTACAAGCCCAAGACCTTTTTTGAAATCCAGGTCAGCGATGCCCGCGTTGCCCTTTTGGATGTTGAATTGGAGAGCGATAGTCGCTTGTTGCAGGCGGTTGAGGTGCAGTCTTCGGCATTCTCGAGGACCGAGGAAAGCCCCCTCTCCTTGCGCAATATTGGAGTTGCTGAAATTCAGCGTAATCCGGGTGGGAACCGGGACCTGTCCAAAGCCATCCAATCCCTGCCCGGGGTCTCATCGGGGGTTAGTTTTCGAAACGATATTGTGATCCGTGGGGGGGCTCCGAACGAAAATCGCTTTTTTTTGGATGGGGTCGAGGTCCCGGTCATCAATCACTTTGCAACCCAAGGGAGTTCCGGGGGGCCGGTCGGTATTATCAACGTCGACATGATTCGGGAGGTCGATTTTTACTCCGGAGCCTTTCCTGCCAACCGGGGGAATGCCCTCAGCTCGGTCTTTGAATTTCGCCAAAAAGATGCCCGTACCGATCGGGCCGCCTTCCGTTCCATCGTAGGCGCCAGCGATATAGGGCTGATTGCCGAAGGTCCCCTGGGCCCCAAAACATCCTACGTGGTTTCGGCCCGTCGAAGCTATTTGCAGTTTTTATTCTCCGCGATAGGACTCCCGTTCTTACCAACCTTTAATGGATTTCAGGCCAAAATCAAACACCGGATTGATGATCGCAATGAAATTTATTTTGTGGGGTTAGGGGCCATCGATCAATTTCAATTGAATACATCCCTCAACCTCAGTTACGATCCGGCATTGAACCCCAAAGTGGATACGGAACTTGTTGATCAGCAACGATATATATTGGGTTATTTGCCTGTGACGACCCAATGGAATTATACCAATGGTTTGGTTTACAAGCATTTTGCAAAATCGGGCGTCATGACTTTTGTGCTGAGTCGGAATATGCTCAACAATGTTCAATACAAGCATCTCAATAACAACGAGGACAGCCTTCGACTTCAGGATTACGAGTCCCAAGAAAGCGACAATCGTTTTCGCTTTGAACATCAGTTACGCAGCCGTTCGGGGCTCAAGGTATCCTACGGCCTCAGCTTGGAGCGTTCTCGTTACGCCGTCCGAAACGAGTCCAAGGAATTGGTGGCCGATAGTGCATCCGGGGCTGGGGCTGTCCAATTGGTCAGTCGCCGCTTTGAGTCGGAATTACGATTTAACCGCATGGGTCTTTTTGGGCAGGTTTCCAAATCGTATTTTGGGAGCATCTTGGTCACCAGTGCCGGGTTGCGACTGGATGCCTGCGATTGGGCGCCCTCCACTTCTCGCTTGTTCGAGCAGTTTTCGCCGAGGCTTTCCCTTTCCTATAATTTCGCCCCCCGTTGGACCTTGAATGCCAATACCGGCATGTACTATCAACTGCCCGCCTACACCTTGTTGGGCTTCAAAACATCCACCGACGGTGAATTCGTGAATCGTAACAACGGGCTTCGATTCATGGGCAGTGATCATTGGGTTGCAGGGGTGGAATACTTTGGCGGCAAGACCTTTCGGGCGACCCTGGAGTCCTTTTACAAAGGCTATTCCAACGTGCCTGTTTTGCAAGATCGGGGGATTAGTTTGGCCAATTTGGGAGCGGATTTTGGGATCATCGGAAACGAACCCGCACGTTCGGAAGGTTCCGGTAAGACCTATGGCTTGGAACTGTTGTTGCAACAAAAACTTAACAAGGGCTTTTACGGGATTATGGCCTTGACCTGGGTCCGTTCGCTCTTTGAAAACCGGATTAGCAGTGGCTTGCCTTCAGCCCCCACGCCCTCGGCCTGGGATAATCGCTGGTTGTTAACCCTGACAGGCGGCAAGATTTTTGCCAAAAACTGGGAGATTGGGATGAGGTACCGTTACGTGGGAGGAACTCCGTTCACGCCTTTTGATTCGAGTTCACTGAACAAAGTCATTTGGGATCAATTGGGTCGGCCTTTCTTGGATTATGACCGCCTCAATGCCAACCGGAGCAGTGCGACCATGCAATTGGACATTCGGGTGGATCGCAAATGGGAATTCAAGGGTTGGGCCCTGAATCTCTACCTGGATATCCAAAACGCCTTGAATCAACAAACCCAAGGCCCAGCCTTCCTGGTAGCAGATCGGGATCGGGTGACTGGGGCCTTGGTGAGCGATCCCTCGGATCCCAGTCGTTACCGAGCTTCCAATATTCCCAATACAGCCGGACAATTGTTGCCGACGGTGGGGGTCATTGTTGACTTTTAGGAGGTCGGTTCCAAGGCGAAAATTCTTGGGCTTCACGAAGGGTTTCCTCCCAATTCCCGCGAAAGGTTAGGGCTCGATCGTCGATATAAATTTCGGCCATGGGTTTGCCAAAACCCCAGATACGATCGTAGGGTATCTTGTGTTCTTCCAGCCAAGTTTTCATGGCTAGTTCCTGATCTTTGAATTGTTCTTTGTGGTAAAGTTTGTTACTGCGGGTCGAGTAAATGTAGATTTTCCATCCTTGGGCCTTCATGGCTTCCAGGGCTTCTCGGCTGCCTGGCACCGGGGGATCGTAGATACGGCCATCTTGCCAGCCTTGGCTGTAGCCGTGGAGTACGCCGTCAAAATCAATTGCAACTGTCATAGGTTCGGTTTTTGGCGATGGTTTAGGCCCAAAAATAGGGATTTTGGAGGGGTCTCGTCGGTATCTTTGAAACATGAGCGAGCGCGCACCCCATGGCAGTTCTCATCCGCATCACCACGAATCGGTCTTGCACCGAACCGATAACGGAATGCCAACCTCCCTGTCCAAGTACATGGGGGAATTGGTCTATGGGGGTATCGACGGTTCGGTAACCACCTTCGCCGTGGTATCGGCCGCAGCGGGGGCCGGTTTGTCGACGGCCGTTATTTTGATCCTGGGTTTGGCCAATTTGGTTGCGGATGGTTTTGCCATGAGCGTGGGTGCCTATCTCAGCAAAAAAACAGAACGGGATCATTACCGCAAACAACGAGCGATTGAGGCCTGGGAGGTCGATCACCTCCCCGAAAAAGAAAGAGAGGAAATCCGCGAAATATACCAGGCCAAAGGTTTTGAAGGGGAACTGCTTGAACAAGTGGTGAATACCATCACCGCGGACAAGGAGCGCTGGATCGAAGTCATGATGAAGGAGGAATTGGAAATGATGGAAGACACCAGATCCCCTCTGGCCTGCGGTGCAGCGACCTTTGCTTCGTTTTTGACGGTTGGAACCATCCCCTTATTGACGTTTGTGATCCATGCGCTATGGACCCCTTCCGAACTCCATCAATCGGCTTCTTTGTCTTTGTTTTGGTTGGCCTCGGCCTTGACCTCTGCGGGATTTCTTGGGATTGGTTGGCTCAAGAGCCGGGTTACCGCCCTGACACCCTGGCGTAGCATGAGCGAAACCTTGATCCTGGGCTCTTTGGCTTCGGCCCTTTCCTTTGTGGCTGGCTTTGTCCTCGAAAAATGGCTGGGCACCTGAACCTCCTATATTCCATGTTATGATACCCGTTTTTTTGTCCACCAAGGCCAACCCTTCCGCTGCATCGGCCTTGGTTTTTGAGAATGTGAAGGCTTTGCGTACCGCGGTACCGCCTGCATGGCAACCGGTTCTCGAGCATGTGGCGTATCCCGAAGGGGAATGGGTGCAGGTGGTTTTGGCGCCTGCGGCCGTTTGGGTTTATGTGTTGAAGGAGCAGAAGGCCTCTTATGGGATGGATGCCCTGCATCGCCGCGATGAAGCCCTGCGAATGGCGGGATACCGTTTGGAACGTTTGTGCCGGGCTCACAAAATCAAAACCCTGAAAACCAGTACCAAAGTTGGTGTGGATGCCCATCTGGCCTTGATTGAAGGCTTGATCTTGGCTTCGTATCGCTTTGATCGTTACCGCAAAAAGCCCAAGGAAGGTTGGCCGGCGCCTTTGCGCATTCATGCCGAAAATCTGCCTCCAAATCGTCTTCAGGAGCTTATCGAAGTTTCCAAGGCTGTTTTCACAGCCAGGGATTGGGTGAATGAACCTCAGTCTGTGTTGGGGGCCACCGAATTGGCCCAAGCCTTTCGACGTTCCGGTCGTCAATACGGTTTCAAGGTGACGGTTTGGAACGAGGCCAGAATCCGCAAGGAGGGCATGGGGGGGCTGTTGGCCGTCAACCAGGGTTCGGTGCGACCTCCGACCTTCACGGTCATGGAATACAAACATCGAAATGCACCGGTCGGTTCCCCGGTGGTTTTGGTTGGCAAAGGAGTGGTTTACGATACCGGCGGTCTCAGCCTCAAACCGACCCCCGGAAGCATGGATACCATGAAATGTGACATGGCCGGGGCGGCAGCTGTTGGAGCGGTCATGCAGGCGGTGGCTGCGAACCAATTGCCTTTGCATGTTGTCGCCTTGGTTCCGGCCACGGACAATCGCCCTGGTGGCGATGCGTATGCCCCGGGCGATGTCATTCGGATATCGGACGGAACCACGGTGGAAGTTTTGAACACGGATGCGGAGGGGCGGCTAATTCTGGCGGATGCCTTGCATTATGCCAAGCGTTTCAAGCCTTCGCTGGTCTTGGATTTGGCTACGTTGACAGGTTCCGCTGTCATGGCCTTGGGTAGTCAGGGCACCCCCTGCATGGGGACGGCGGATACAGGGTTGATTTCGACCTTGTTGGAGGCCGGCATGGCCACCTATGAGCGCCTTGTGCCTTTGCCATTGTGGGACGAATACGGGGATATGATTCGGACCCCGGTCGCGGACCTCAAGAATATCGGGGGCCGAGAAGCCGGGGCCATCACCGCGGCCAAGTTTTTGGAGCATTTTACCGATTACCCTTGGGTGCATTTGGACATTGCCGGTCCGGCCTTTTTGGATAAAGAAAGCGGTTACCGGGGCAAGCACGCGACCGGCCACGGTGTTCGCCTTTTGTATGCATTTTTGCGTGCTCGTTCCGCCGCCTCCAAGGCCCCTGTCAAGGGGCGTTCCACGGCTCGCAGGTCGGTCAAAACCAAATCCTCATGAACCTACCGGTATTGGCAATTAGCAGTGGAGACCTGAACGGGGTGGGCTTGCCCTTGCTGCTCAAGCTATTTTCGGACTCCCGCATGCTGAGCCGTTGCACCCCTGTTTTGTATGCATCGGGTCGTGTTCTTGGTTTTTACCGCAAAGAATTGGGTTTGCAGGACTGGAATTACCAGACCGTTGCGGATGCATCCCAGGCCCAGCCTCGCAAATTCAACCTGGTGGTTTGTTGGCAGGACGAATTGAACCTGCGCCCCGGCGAATCCGATCCGACTTTGGCGCGATACGCCGAAATCTCCCTGCGAAGGGCCACCGAAGAATGCCTCCAAGGCAAAGCCGCGGGTTTGGTGACCTTGCCTATTGACAAAAACCTCATGCAGTCCGAGACCTTTCGCTTTGCTGGTCATACCGAATTTCTGGAGGCTGCGGTCCGCGAGGGTCTTCCGAACGCCGCCAAGGCCCGTTCCTTGATGTGGATGGTGGCGGATCATCTACGCGTTGCGACCCTCACGGGGCATGTCCCCTTGCAGGAAGTCCCTGCCCGAATCCAGTCGGAGGCCCTTCGGACCAAAATCAATGATATGCTGGCCTCTCTCAAGCTGGATTTTGGAATCTCCAAACCTCGAATCGCTGTTCTCGGGCTCAATCCCCATGCCGGGGATGGGGGCTTGCTGGGTAGGGAAGAGGCCGATATTTTGATCCCAACCCTGCGTCAGATGCGCGATGATGGCCTCTTGGTCTTTGGCCCGTACGGGGCCGATGGATTTTGGGGAACCGGCTCCTACAGCCTTTTTGACGCCGTTCTGGGCATGTACCACGATCAGGTCTTGATTCCGTTCAAAACCTTGGCCTTTGAACAAGGGGTGAATTTCACCGGAGGCCTTCCAATCGTGCGTTGTTCCCCGGACCATGGTCCGGCCTTTGATAAAGCAGCCCTGCGCAAGGCCGATTCATCCTCCCTTTTGCATGCTATTTACGCCACCGTGGATCGAATCCGGACCCGGTTGGACCAAGAGGATTTGGAGAAAAACGCCCTCAAAAGGGGTCCAAAACCCAAAGAGCTCGAGCAATCGGAGGAAAACTAGGGCAAAATCCCTTCGTTTTTCGTATTTTTGCGGCCCAACCATGGAAACCGCTCAACCTCTGTCCGCCTTTGATATTGCGCTGACTTCCCTGACCAACGGGGAGCATCGCTTCCAGTATCACCTGGATGGGGATTTTTTTGAGCTTTTTGAGGCTTCTTTGATCAAAAAGGCCGATATCAAAGTGGATTGCACCTTGGTTCGGCAGGGGAATCGCATCGATTGCCGCGTCTTGTCCAACGGGTCGATGGACCTCCCATGCGATCGCTGCCTGGAGCCTTTGGCATGGCCCGTTGAAGACACCTCTGTTTTGCTGGTTCAGTTGACAGAGAACCCTGCTGAATCCACCGATGAAATTCTTTACCTGCCGCTCGGGGAAACCCGCCTCAATTTGGCGCATTACTTCTACGAAAACATTCACTTGCATCTCCCTCTAAGGGCTGTTTGTGCTGATTCCGGTCTTCCTTGCAAAGCCCCGGACGGTTTTGAGGCCCTGGCCAACCAAGCAGCTGCTGCAACCAATACCGGCACGGATCAAATCGATCCACGCTGGGAACAACTCAAACAAATCAATTTTTCTTAAGCCATGCCAAATCCAAAACACCGCCATTCCAGAAGCCGTCGTGACAAGCGCCGTGCCAACGACCACGCTGCCATCGCCACGTTGGCCACTTGTCCCACGACCGGTCAGCCCCATTTGTTCCACCGCGCGCATTGGTTCGAAGGGAAGATGTATTACAAAGGCAAAGTCGTTATTGATACACAGGCCTAACCTGAACCGGTAGGCATGGCCCCCCCTACGACGCTTGGGCCTCGAGCGGCCATCACCGGCGTCCACGCCTGGGTTCCGCCTCATGTGGTGACCAATCAGGATCTGATGCGGTACATTGATACCACGGACGAGTGGATTTATACCCGTTCCGGAATACGGGAGCGTCGCTGGCTTAACGACGATACCCTGGCCACGTCCGACATGGCGGTGGAAGCCGTACGCGGTCTTTTGATCAAAAAGAACCTACAGCCTACCGATATTGATTTGTTGATCTGTTGCACGGCAACGCCCGATATGTTGTTTCCGGCGACGGCCAACATTATTACGGACAAAGTTGGAGCCGTGAATGCCGTCGGTTACGACTTATCGGCGGCTTGTTCGGGTTTTTTATTTGGATTGAGCACGGCCACAGCCTTTGTGGAATCGGGTCGTTTTCGGCGGATTGTGGTGGTTGGGGCCGACAAAATGACCTCCATCCTCAACCTAGAAGACCGGGCAACCGCCTTTTTGTTTGGAGACGGGGCCGGCGCGGTTTTGGTGGAGCCCAACACCGAAGGCCTGGGTGTCATGGACTTTTTGCTCAAAAGCGATGGTTCGGGCCGCAATTACCTCTACCAGAAAGCCGGAGGCTCCCTGAATCCTTCTTCGCATCGCAGCGTTGATGCCCGCGAGCATTTTGTACATCAGGAAGGCAAGACCGTTTTTAAGTTCGCCGTTACCGGCATGGCCGATGTGGCTGCCGAAATCATGGAAAGGAACGGGCTGACCGCGGAGGATATCGCTTGGTTGGTGCCGCACCAGGCCAACAAACGCATTATCGACGCGACCCGGGATCGGGCCGGCCTACCGGAATCCAAGGTGATGGTCAACATCGATCGTTACGGCAACACCACCAATGCCACCATACCCCTCTGTTTATGGGAATGGGAAAAGCAACTTCACCCCGGTGATAATCTCATCCTAGCGGCCTTTGGCGGCGGCTTCACCTGGGGCTCGATTTGGCTCAAATGGGCCTACGAAACAACCAATTAACTCCTCATTCTCGTAATAAACCGATCTTTTTTATGGCATCCACCTCCGAATTTCGCAACGGCCTCTGTCTCAAGTTCAACAACGATATTTACCAGGTCGTTGAATTCCTCCATGTCAAGCCAGGCAAAGGAGCAGCCTTTGTACGCTCCAAGCTCAAAAGTTTGACCAACGGTCGGGTTCTCGAAAATACCTTCCCAGCCGGTGCCAAGATCGACCCGGTGCGGGTAGAAACCAGGGAATACCAGTTTCTCTACAAGGACGATATGGGTTACCATTTTATGGACGCGGAGTCCTTTGAACAGAATTCTTTGGAAGAGTTCAAAATCAATGCCCCTCAGTTTTTGAAAGAAGGAGCCGTATGCCTTGTTTTGTTCAATACCGAAGATGAGTCGGTGCTCACCTGCGAATTGCCCCACCAAGTTGAAGGAACCGTGACCTATACCGAACCGGGCCTGCGTGGGGATACGGCATCGGGCACAGCGCTCAAA
>Ga0247832_1001212_pt1 | contig 47265 bp, 46 predicted proteins | sample LaCruzMarch2015__10_FD_192407 | JGI IMG/M metagenome (GOLD analysis project Ga0247832, IMG submission 192407) | Freshwater microbial communities from meromictic Lake La Cruz, Castile-La Mancha, Spain - LaCruzMarch2015_4m | ecosystem: Environmental > Aquatic > Freshwater > Lake | place: Spain... | reverse complement strand
CTCCAAGCCCCCTGCAACGCTCGCCTCTCGGCTCCCGCGCAGTCCATCAACCTATCACACATCTCCTCCCTCTCCTACCAACGCCTCCGCCCAGGGCAGGAAAATCTCCAGGGTGGCTCGATCTCGGGCCGCCAAAACCGGGAAATCTGTGTCGGCATGGTTCTCACCCGCCTCCAGATGCTCCGGGCTGTTCACCAGCCATCGGAGCGGACAGCCCAGCTCCGTGAGCACCAGCCAGGCCGCAGCCAGATCCCAGATCTTCGGTGTGGCCTCCAGGGCAGCCACGGTCTGTCCCATCGCCACGCTGACCAGATTGAGGCTGGCGACCCCGAGCAAGCGGATCTTGCCGGGGAACCGGCGATCGGGCAGCTTCTGCAGCACCCCGATCGAGCGGCTGCAGAGCGAGGCGCAACCGATGAGCTGCCCATGGGAGGACGGCGGCTCCAGACGCTTGCCGTTCCTCCAGGCCCCCTGGCCGCGCACAGCCACGATGCGCTGCCGCAGGGGGGGCACATCCAGAATCGCCAGAACGGGGACTCCCGCTTCGAAGCGGGCCAGGGATATCGCCCAGTAGGGAATTCCCGCCGCGAAATTGGTGGTCCCATCGAGGGGATCCACCACCCAGAAGGCCGGGGAGCCGGGGATGATCTTGTCGCCCTCCTCACTGAGAACCCCCTCCCCTGGATAGAGCTGATCCAGCCCGTGCACCAGTGTGTGATCGCTCCAGCGATCACAGGCCGTGATCAAGCTGCCATCGGCCTTGGCCTCCGCGGCCATGTGGCCGAAATCGAGACGCTGGCGGCTGGCGACGTCATCAAGAAGGGCCTGGATGGGCCAGGCTTCCAGAGGGGGAGTGGATGGGTGGGGAGGGTTCATCCGAGCTCGATCGCCAGAACCTGTCCGAGGCTGCGGCTGGTGTCATCGCGGAACTGACGCAGATTCAGCCGGGAAAGCAGCAACAGCGCCGCAAACGCCATCAGGGTTTCGATCGAGAGCACCAAAGCAAAGGGTAGAAATCGCGACGATTCCGCACTGATGGCGCGCCCCAGGTCGAGCAGGCCTCCGCCCAGCAGCTTGCCCAGGGCGCGGGACAAAGCCTGGGCCAGGCCCCACACCCCAACGAAGGTGCCCGCCGCCGCGGGCAGGGTGAGATCGAGCATCAAGCAAAGGGTGCTGTTGGTGCCGATCCCCGAAGCCAGGCCGAACACCAGCATCACCGTCTTGAGTGCAGCCACCTGAGCGGTGAGTCCTGCCAGGAGCAGCAGCAGCATCGAGCCGGCGATCAGCTGACAGCCAAGCCTCGCCGTGGCCAGAGGGCCGAGACGGGGAACGATCCACCAGCCGGCCAGCACCAGGCCGACCAGGGTTCCGGATCCCCAGAGGGCATTGAGTCCGGCGGTCGCGGCGATCGGCATGCCAAAGACTTCGGCGCCGTAACTCTCCAGCACGGGATCCTGAAGGAACAGCGCCAGGGTGAACAGGATCAGGAAGAGGAAGAAGATCGCCACCTGACGGCTGGAGGTGACAAGCTGCCAGGCCCGTTTCAAGGTGATCGCGTCGTCCCTCTCGGCGCTGCGGCTCAGGTCCGCCTGGGCCCTGGCTGGTTCCATTCCCCAGGTGGCCAGCAACGTGAGAGCGAACACCACGGCGGCCGAGCGCAGCATGAACGGCACCAGGGCTGCCTCAAGCACGGCTGGATCCTTGACCCCATCCAGATTCCTAAGACTGAGGGAGATCGCCACAGCCCCGGCGACGATGCCGACGGTGAGCATGCACCAGATGATCCCGACCGCTCTGGAGCGGTCCTTCTCTTCGGTGCGGTCGATGACCAGGGCCAGATAGGGCGTGCTGGCCATCGAAACGGCCAGCCCGTAGCAAGCAAACAACCCACAGAGCAGGGCCGCCCCCAGCACGGTGGCCTGCGAATCCTGCTGCTGGAACGCCCTGGCGAGGCTGAAAATCACCGGAACAACGAGCACCGCCAGGCCACAGAAGCAGGCGGCGCCCAACAGGATGTAGGGCGTGCGGTGTCGTCCAGCCCAGGCATAACGGTCGGAAATCTGCCCAAACAGCACCCGGGAGGGAGCAACGAACTGCTCAAACGCCAGGGCGCCCCCGACCAGAAGCGCGGGGAAGCCCAGCTCACTCACCATGACCCGGTTCAGCAGCCCGGCAAACACCACCGCCAGAAACCCCAGGCAGGCCTGAAAGAGACCGAGCCGCAAGGTGCCTGGTATGGAGAGCCGGGGGCTTGGTGAAGCAACCGGGTTCATCCGGGCGGAAGAAAAAACCGCTGTGACCTTATCAAGGACGTGAATGAAGCGATGATCGCCACCGCGTCGAAGCTCAAAGGCTGGAATCCAGCTGACAGGCCGGCTGCAGAGGCAGGGGTTCGATCGGAATCTGGGTGGCTGGATCCGCGGCCGGCTTGGTTGCCGGCAGAACCGGGGGTTTGCAGAGGGCCACCTGATCGAGGCCCGTGCGACGGCGCAGCTCCGCCAGGCGCTTGTTATACCCGGTCACGGCGCTTGCGTAGCGGACTTCGGCCTGGGTGAGATCCCGCTGCGTGTCGACAACTTCCCGCTGGGTGGTGACACCGGCCTGGAAGCGAAGGCGCGCCAACCGGAGCGACTCCCGCGCAGACGTCACCTCCCGGGTGGTGGTGGCGATATCGCGGTTGTTCTTGAGCAATTCGTAGAAGCTGGTTTCCACCTCCTGGCGGATCCCATCGCGGCGGCTGGCGAACAGAAAGCGGTTTTGCTCGGCGACCTGCTTCTGCTGGCGGTACTGGGCGGCAGCGCGGCCGCCGTCAAACAGCGACCAGCTCAGGTTGAGACCGATCGCATTGTCGACGCCGTAGGTCAGGGTGTCGGTCGTGTTTGTATTCACAGAACTGACCGTGTTCTGACCGTTGAAACGGTTCCAACTGAAGTTGTTGACGATGCTGAGGAAGGGCTGCACCGCACCAAGCGAGGCATTGGCGTTGCTGTTGGCGATCGAGATGTCGAGAATGATCTGATCGAGTTCTTCGCGGAAGGCATAGGCCGCCACGATGCTCTCCTGCAGAGAAGGCAACCAGGACGCCAGCACCCGGGCCGGCTCCTTGGCCGTGGGCGTCACGTTCTGGGGCAGATCGAGAAAGGCGGCCAGGGTGCGGCGGGCCACGGACTGATCCGACAGCGCCGTCGTCAGCAGTTGCTGGTCGCGGGCCAGCTGGGTTTCGGCCTGCAGCACCTCCAGCTTGGTGGACACGCCCGCCTGGAAGCGGGCCCTGGCATCCCGGAGGCTCACCAGGGAGGCGCGCACCGATTCCTGGCCGATCCGCACGTTCTCATCGGCGAGCTGCAGATCGAAGTAGGCCTGGGCGACCTGGAGCCGCAGATCCCTCAGGGCGATCAGGTACTGGTTCTGGGCCTGTTCGTATTGATCCCGGGCCGCGGCGATCTGGGGCACCCGCTGGGGGTTGATCAGATCCCAGTTGATGCCGATGCTCATCCGGGCGCCATAGCTCACGGAATTTTTTGTGGTGGTTTTGTTGGGGGTGGTGCAGGGACCGTTCCTAGGGCAGGCAGGAAAGTTTGTGTCACTGCTGAAACTATTGGTCAGGCCTGGAAAGCTGTCGGTCGACGTGTTGAGGTTGATGGTGGGATACCAGGCCGAGATCTGCGCCCGCAGGTTGGATTTGGCCTGATCCACCTGGGAAGCCACCGCCTTGAGATTGGGGTTGTTCACCTCCGCGATGGTTTCCACATCCCGCAGCCCCAGGGGCCTGAGTTCCTGAATCCGCACCTGGTTGGGCTTGGTGGGCAAAGCCAGCGATGGCGGAGCTCCCAGGCGCTGGAGGCTGGGGTCGAGCTGGGTCGCCGCCGGGGCCAGCACGGTGGGATCCGACTTGGGGCGGTTGCCGATCACCGCCGGGGCCAGGGGCAGCTCGTCCGAGGCCACCGGGGGTTGCGCTGGCGAGGCCGCCGGCTGTCCCCAACCCGGCAGCGCCGAGACGGGGGCCAAGGCCATCCCTGCGAGTGCCGTGATTGCAAGGATCGAAGGCCGCACGCCAATCAGATCGTGGTTCAGCCAGAGCTTAAGGAAACGAGGCTGTTGCGCCGATGCAGGCGGCCACGAAATCATCCGCTCCATCCACCAGCCGAACCGGCACCGGGCACTGGCCACGGAACTGGTCGAGGCTCAGATCGTCGAGGAAGACCGGCGCCCCCTGGCGCAACACCACCGAAGGGAGGAGAAGCTGATCACCCAGATCCATCCCGGCCAACCCCGTCAAGAGGTCCGAGCCGGTCAGCAGCCCCGTGACCACCTGGTCCTGGCCCCAATAGGGACTGGGCAGGCCATGGAGGATCAGCTCCAGGCCACCGACGCGGTTGAGCCTCTCCACCACGGGGCAGAGGGCCTCGGCCACCAGCCGCCCCACCACCCAGCTGATCCGGCGGGGAGCCGCCAGCCGCTCCGGCAAGGTCTCGGTGGCCCGCGCCAGGGATTCGAGGAAGGCCCGGATGCTGCCGACGCCATTCTCCTGCTGGGGAAGATCCTCGTAGGCGGCGCGGGTGGGCAAAGGGAGGCCCGCCATCAGGTACCACTCATCGGAGAGCCAGGCGAAGCGGCTGCCCAGGCTGGCCAGGAAGCTGGCCTGCATCGACTCCACCTGGGCGATGACGGCCCGGGCGCAGGCACGATCGACAGGCACCAAGCCGTCCTGGCTTGGCCGGAAACGGGTCAGCCCCACCGGCACCACCGCCACGGAGAGCACCGCCGGCCAGGGTTCGGCGGCAAAGCTGGCCAGGTCGTTCAGGCTGCGCTCCAGGGCCGCACCATCGTTCAGGCCGGGACAAACCACCACCTGGGCATGGATCTGCAGCCGTCGCTGGGCAAACCAGGCCAGCTGGTCCAGGAGCAACCCCGCCCGGGGATTGACCAGCAGGCGCCGCCGCAGGTCAGGATCGGTGGCATGGACCGAGACAAACAGGGGGGAGAGGCGCTGGGCCTCGATCCGCTCCCAGTCGGCCGGGGTGAGGTTGGTGAGGGTGAGATAGGAGCCGTAAAGAAAGCTGAGCCGGTAATCGTCATCCTTGACATACAGGCTGCGACGCCTGCCGGGGGGTTGCTGGTCGATGAAGCAGAAGGCGCAATGGTTGTTGCATTGCCGCAGGCCATCGAACAGCGCCTCGGTGAATCCCAGTCCCAGGCCCTCATCGGCGTCCTTCTCGATCTGCAGACGGTGAAGCGAACCCTCGGGATCCTCCACCTCAAGCAGGAGGTCTTCCTCCGCGACCAGGACCTGCAGATCGATCAGGTCCCTGGGCCTCACCCCATTGACGCTGAACAACCGGTCGCCGGGTTGAAAGCCGAGCTCCTCGCCGATCGATCCGGGCGCCACGGTGGCCACCACCGCCGGCTGCGGCGGGCGATCAGCGGGACCGGCTTGCAGCGCAACTCCGGCGGAAGGCTCATTCCACACGGAATCTGCGCTGCAGGGCCCTCCAGTGTGGACGACGGGGACCCGATCAGCCGGCTGGGCTGCCCGACCTGGCCGCCCAGGCCAGCAGAAACGCCCCGAAGCCAAGCCGGTAGGCGACGAACAGCCAGGTGCTGTGGTTCTGCAGGAAACGCAGCAACCAGGCGATCGCCAGCCAGGACACCACCGCCGCCGAAATGATCCCCACCAGCATGGGAACCGGGCCGAGCGCCGCATCGGTCGCGAAGGCCGATTTGAGCTCCACCAGGCCGGCCAGCGTGATCGCGGGGATGCCCAGCAGGAACGAGAACCGGGCCGCCGCCGATCGCTCCCAGCCATCCAACAGCGAGGCCGTCAGGGTGCTGCCGGAGCGCGACACTCCGGGGATCAGCGCCAGGGTCTGGGCCAACCCGACCCAGACTCCGTCGATGGGGCGAACCCGGGCCAGGTCGCGGCTCCGCTGGCCCAGCGTTTCGGCCAGGGCCAGGAGCAACGCCATCACGATCGAAACGATGCCGATCGAAGCGATCCCACGCAGGGGAGAGGTTTCGTAGCCCGGCCAGAACAGCTTGATCGCCAGCCCAGCCAGCACGATCGGCACCGTGCCGATCGCCATCGCCAGGCCGAGCCGCGCCGAGGGATCCTTCCACTGGCCGAGACGAAAAGCGCGGCTGATGCCACGCAGCACAGCGGCCAGGTCCTGGCGGAAATAGAGAATCACGGCCGCGATGCTGCCCAGCTGGATCACCGCGGTCACGGCGACCCCCGGATCCCCCCAACCCAGCAGCACGGGCACGACCTTGAGATGGGCCGTGCTGCTGATCGGCAGAAACTCGGTCAGCCCCTGCACGACCCCCAGCACAAGGGCATGCCAGCAGGCCTCGAAGAGGCCAATGCCAGGGGCCGATACGGCGGTGGACATCGGCACCAGGACAAACGGTTGAGAGACCGACCCTATGGCCGGACGCCCATCCAGACCACGACAGCCTTCCCTTAAGGTTGATTACCTTTCTTCACACATGCCGGTGTTCGGGGCTCCAGCCACTCTCCTGCCTGCCGCCCCATTCAGCCTGTTGCTGAGGATTCCCGTCGCTCCGGCCCAACCCTTGGCGGGGGCCTGGAATCGAGCGGCCGTGGCGGCCATGCTGGTGGTCCTGCCCGTGTTCCTGCAAGCCCCCTGGGTGCGGCTCCAGCCCTTCAGTGCGGCTGTCTTCTCCGCTGGGCTGCTGACGGCAGCGCTTCTGCTCGATCGGCTCGGCCACGGTCGCTGGCGGGAGGTTGGCCAGCTGATGCTCGGCTTCACCGGCAGCTGGCTTGGGGGATGCCTGTTCTGGGGATGGTTCCGTCTCCATCCCGTCCTGCACCTGCCGATCGAAGCCTTTGCCCTCCCCCTGGCGCTGGCCGGCATCAACGGACGCTGGCGGATCGCCTGCAGCTTCTACCTGGCCTCCCTGGCCGGTACGGCCTGCACCGACACGGCGATGGCCCTGACCGGGGTCATCGCCTACTGGCCCCTGGTTCTGCAAGCCCCACTCGCCGAAGCCCCCGGGCTGCTGACCCTGGCCGGCCGCCAGCTGCTCCATCCCTCCGCCTTGCTGACGGTCGCCGCCGCCGGCAGCGGCTTGATCCTGGTGGCACGCCGGCTGTGGCCAGGCGGGAGCGCTTCACGGATCGCCGCAGCCGTTCTGCTCACCACCCTGGTGGTGGATGGGCTGTTTCTGGCCGCAGCCCTGCTCAGCCCCCGGCTGAGTGGCTTGATCTGAGGACCCTTCGGGAGAATTGAAGAACTGCGAATGCTCAAGCAGGTGAGCTGGGATTGCCTGGAGTGCGCCTGTAGCCTTGGCGAGGCCACGACTGGCGATCCAAACGAGGAGATTTTGCGATGAAACGGCTGGTTGCCTGGCTGATGAGCGGTGTTCTTGTTGCCGGCCTGCTTCTGTCCCTGTTGCTTCCCGCGGCCGCCCAGGCGGAGGAGCGCCGGAACGTGGCCGACGACAAGATCGCCGCGTCCGAGGGCAAGGTGGACCTGAACAACTCCCCGGTCAGAAGCTTCCAGCAGTTTCCCGGGATGTACCCCACCCTTGCCGGCAAGATCGTTTTGGGCGGGCCCTATGAAACCATCGATGATGTGTTGAGTCTTGATCTCACCGAGCGGCAGAAGGAACTCTTCGCGAAGTATCGGGACAACTTCACCATCACCCCCTCCTCCATTGCTCTCAACGAAGGGTTTGATCGCATCAACAACGGGGTCTACCGCTGAGATCCCAGCTCCCGTTCATCTCTGAAGCCGTCGGCTCCCTTCCGGCGGCTTTTTTGTTGGCTCCTTGACTGACTCCAAGGCTGCGGATGGGCCAGCACAACCGCCGCTCAGGGCGCGCTGGGATGTGGTGGTGATCGGCGGTGGTGCCGCCGGATTGATGGCCTGCCTGGAGCTCCCCGGGGCCTTTCGGGTCCTGCTGATCAGCAAGGAGAAGGCACCCCGCTCAGCCAGCCGCTGGGCCCAGGGGGGCATTGCCTCGGTGACCGGGCCCGAGGACAGTTTCGAGAGCCATCGGGACGACACCCTCAAAGCCGGCGTCGGCCTCTGCGACGCCGACGCCGTGGAGTTGCTGGTGCACCAGGCTCCTGGCTGCGTCAAGCGTTTGCTCGAGCTCGGCATGGCCTTCGATCGGGTGGACGGGGGACTGAGCGCCACCCTGGAAGCGGCCCACAGCCATCGCCGGGTTCTCCATGCCCAGGACCGAACCGGCGGGGCCCTGGTGGAGGCCCTGGAGCGGGAGGCGAGCCGGAGACCCCAGCTGACGCAGCGCAAGGGATTGGTTGCCCTGAAGCTCTGGGTCGAGCAGGGTCGCTGCTGTGGCGTTCAGGTGCTGGAGGGGGATCGGGTGCGCTGGATCCAGGCCAGGGCGGTGGTGCTGGCCAGTGGCGGCGGGGGTCATCTGTTCGAGAAAACCACCAACCCCTCCCAGGCCACCGGCGACGGGGTGGCGATGGCCTGGGAGGCCGGCGCCCAGGTGCGCGATCTCGAATTCGTTCAATTCCATCCCACGGCGCTGATGCTGCCGGGGGCTCCCCATTTCCTGATCTCCGAGGCGGTGCGGGGGGAAGGGGCCCGCCTGATCGACGAGGCGGGCCGCAGCCCGGTGGCCCAACTGCCCGGTCGGGACCTGGCCCCCCGGGATCAGGTGAGCCGCGCCCTGGTGCGGACCATGCAGGAGCAGGGGGTGGATCGGCTCTGGCTCGACCTGCGGCCCGTTGGCAGCGCGCTGCTGGAGAAGCAGTTCCCCACCATCCTCGGGCGCTGCCGCGAGCTGGGCCTGGAACCCACCACCGCTCCGATCCCGATCGCCCCAGCCGCCCACTACTGGATGGGAGGGGTCAGCACCAACCTCACGGCGGCCACCAGCCTGCCGGGCCTCTACGCCGTCGGTGAAGTGGCCTGCACGGGGGTGCACGGCGCCAACCGCCTGGCCAGCAATTCGCTGATGGAATGCCTGGTGTTCGCCCGCCAGCTGGGCAGCCTGCGCCTGGAGATCACCGAGCGGCAACCCCTGTCAGGAGCCGGGGTTGAACCCTGGATCCAGGCGGATCGCGAGTCCGGCGCCGATCTCGATGGGCCCACCCTCGCGGCCAGGATCGAAGCCCTGCGTAGGCGCTGCTGGCGTGTCGCCGGCGTGGAGCGGAGTGGGAGCCCGTTGTGGCGCGCCCTGGTCGCCACCCGGGCCGAACGCCGCGAGCTGGATCAGCAGCCGTTGCTTCAGCAGCTCGAGAGGCTCCAGCCTGGACACCAACTGCAGCTCACGGCCCAGCAACAGAGCCGCCTGCGGCCCCTCCAGGATCTGCGCCAGATGCTCACCCTGGCCGAGCTGTTGATCGAAGCAGCCCTGTTCCGGGAGGAAAGCCGCGGCGGCCATTTCCGCACCGATGCCCCCTCCCCTCAACCCTTCTGGCGGCGCCACACCGTTCAGACAAGGGGCAAGGCGATCAGCACGACAGCCCTGGGGGGCTGACTCAGGGGAGGGCAGGACCCTTGAACCCACTCCATTCGGCCAGTTTTGCCAGCGGCTTGACGCCGGAATCGAGACGCCCGTTGATCTCCCAGGTGGGAAAGCCTTCGATCTTCTTCTGTTCGCAGAGCGCCCTCTGGCTGTTCACCCCATCGGGAGCGCATTCGATGACGGTGAGCTTCGCGGTCGCCTCCTTGCCAAACAGTTCCTTCTGTTCATGGCAATGGGGACACCAGTAGGCGGAGTACATGACCGCCCCCCGTGCCTTGAGATGCTCGGCCAGGGCGAGGGTGGCCGGTGTGCTGGCGCTGACGACGGCCGGAGGCGTTCCCTTGGTGGTGAGTGCAGCCGGGCGATCGACGGAGGCCGCCCAGCCCAGCCCGACCAGCCCCACCACCAGCGCCACGATCACCCCGCGAAACACGAGCTGGCCTCGGTCTTCCCAATCGCCGCCCGCCAGGCTCAAGGCGAAGAGCGACAGGCTCAACACGGCCGAGAGCACACAGAAGAAACAGAACGCCTTGATCTTGACGATCAGCAGACCCATCAGCAGCAGGCTGAACACGACCATGCCACCGGTTACCAGGAACAGCCCCCACCAGCTCCGCTCCGAGAGGCTGGAGCGGAGCTCGCCCTTCAACACCAGCGGCAACACAGCCAGCACCAGAACCGTGGCGTAGGCAAGGAAGCCGAACAGGGAGAGGGGCTGGCCGAACAGGCTTCCCCAGACGCTGTTGAGCACCTTGTCGCAACCATCGGCTCCCCCCGGACAGCTGAGCTGCCCGATCACCCCCCAGCGCTTCAGGGTGATGGTTCCGGTGTCGATCACGCCGATGGTGGCCAGCACCGCCATCACCACCCGGATCCAGCGATGGTTGGGTTCGCCGCGGCGACGACTGCTCAGGCGGCTGGTCAGGCGGGTGGTGGTCACGGCGACGGGTGCCAGTGGGGCGATTGTGGCAGCAGCTGCTTGAGGGCCGCCACCCGCCCCGGATCCACCGGGCGGCTGATCAACCCGTCCTGCTTGAGGGCGGTGCCGGCGATCACACCGTTGCAGAAGGGGGCCAGCTGGCGCATCAGCGCCAGGGTGGCCCCGCTGCCGATCAGCACCGGCGCGCCCAGCGAGGCCGCCATCGCCGTCTCCAGGTCGGGCCGGGCGGTGGGCTGGCCGGTGCCCGCACCCGAGACGATCACCCCGTCGGCCCCGCCGCGCTGCAGGGTATCGGCCACGGCCTCGGCCATGCCGAGCGGGGCCAACGGCGCACCGTGCTTGACCAGCACATCGGCCAGGATCAGAATTGCCTCGGCCCCCAGCAGTCGACGGCGTCGCAACAACTCGGCCGCCTGACCCTCGATCACCCCCTGATCGGTCACGGTGGCACCGCTGAGCACGTTGACCCTCAGAAAGCGAGCCCCGCTGACCTGGGCAATCGCCAGGGCCGCCAGGGCGTCATTGCGGAGCACATTGATCCCCAGCGGCAAGGCGGTTTCAGCCGCCACGCATGTCGCCAGTCGGGTCATGGCCGCCACGGTCTCCGGCGGCACGGCTCCGCGCCAGAAGGGCACATCACCGAAATTCTCCACGATCAGGCCATCGGCTCCGCCATCGCGATAGGCGCGGGCATCGGCGCAGGCGGCGGCCAGCACCGCCTCGAAATCGCCCTGCCAACCAGGCGAGCCCGGCAGCGGATGGAGGTGCACCACGCCGATCAGGGGGCAGGGTTGCGGGAACAGACCCTGCCAGCGGCCGGGCGCCAGGCGCTCCTGGGGCGAGAAACCAGAAGCGGGGGGATCGGGATGCCGCATCTCATAGGGTGTTCGTATCGTGGCTTTGGCCTGACCATCCGATGAGCCAAACCGTCAGCCGGCCCACTGTGGCCTTCGCCCACCTGGGCTGTGAGAAGAACCGGGTGGACACCGAGCACATGCTGGGCCTGCTGGCCGAGGCGGGCTACGGCATCAGCGCTGACGAGAGCGACGCGGCCGTGGTGGTGGTGAACACCTGCAGCTTCATCGAGGAGGCTCGCACCGAATCGGTGCGCACCCTGGTCGAACTGGCCGAGCAGGGCAAGGAGATCATCATCGCCGGCTGCCTGGCCCAGCACTTCCAGGAGGAGCTGCTCGAATCGCTGCCGGAAGCCCGGGCGATCGTGGGCACCGGCGATTACCAGCACATCGTGGAGGTGCTCAGGCGGGTGGAGGCGGGCGAGCGGGTGAACCGGGTGAGCGCCGTTCCCACCTTCGTGGCCGACGAGCACCTGCCCCGCTACCGCACCACCTCCGAAGCGGTGGCCTACCTGAAGGTGGCCGAAGGCTGCGACTACCGCTGCGCCTTCTGCATCATTCCGAAGCTGCGGGGCGACCAGCGTTCGCGGCCGATCGAATCGATCGTGGCCGAGGCCCAGCAACTGGCGGCCCAGGGGGTCAAGGAGCTGATCCTGATCAGTCAGATCACCACCAACTACGGCCTCGACCTCTACGGAAAACCCCGCCTGGCCGAGCTGCTGAGGGCCCTCGGTGAGGTGGAGATTCCCTGGATCCGGGTGCACTACGCCTACCCCACCGGCCTCACCCCCGAGGTGCTCGCCGCCTACCGGGAGGTGCCCAACGTGCTGCCCTACCTGGATCTGCCGCTGCAGCACAGCCACCCCGAGGTGCTGCGGGCCATGAACCGCCCCTGGCAAACCAACGTGAACAGTGCCCTGCTCGAGCGCATCCGCTCCCAGCTGCCCGATGCGGTGCTGCGCACCACCTTCATCGTCGGCTTCCCGGGTGAAACCGAGGAGCATTTCCAACACCTGCTGAACTTCGTCGAGGGGCAGCGCTTCGACCATGTCGGCGTGTTCACGTTTTCCTCGGAGGAGGGAACCGCGGCGGCCGATCTGCCGGATCCGGTGGCGCCCGAGATCGCCGCAGAACGCCGGGACCGGCTGATGGCCCTGCAGCAACCGATCGCCACCGATCGCAACGCCGCCTGGCTGGGCCGCACCGTCGAGGTGCTGATTGAGCAGGAGAACCCCTCCACGGGCGCCATGCTGGGCCGCTGCGCCCGCTTCGCCCCCGATGTGGATGGTGAGGTGCGCGTCAGCCCGGGGGAAGGGGGCCTCTGTGCCGCCCCGGGCACCATGGTGCCGGTGCGGATCACCGCAGCCGACACCTACGACCTGGAAGGTTCTGTGGTGAGGGTTGGTGCTTGAGGGGCTGGATCCAACGGAACCAGCGCACCACCTTTCTGATCGCCTCCGGGCTCAGCACCGCCGGTTCGTTCGCGGGGATCACGGCCAAGGGCTGGATCCTGATGCACGACACCGCCAACCCCTTGCTGCTGGCCCTGCACTTCGGCGCCCTGGCGATGCCCAGCCTGCTGGTGAGTGGCTCTGCCGGCGTGCTCACCGACCGGATCGGCTGCGAGCGGGTGCTGATCCGCTCCCAGTGGGGGCTGTTGGCGGGGGCCTCGCTCGGGGCAATTGCCATCCCACTGCTGGCCGGCTCCGCCCAGGTGGTGTTGCTGTTGCTGAGCACCCTCGTCGTGGGGATCTCCAGCGCCTTCGAACTCACCGCCCGCAACAAATACTGCGCCCTGCTGGTGGATGAACCCCAGCAGCTGGCCCCTTACCTCACCAGCTTTTCGGTGGTGTTCAACGTGGGGAAGCTGGTGGGGCCACCGATCGGAGGCCTGCTGCTCGCCCTGAGCGGCCCCACGGCGGCCCTCACCATCGACGCGGCCAGCTACCTGCTGCCGATCGCCACCGTGCTCTGGCTGCTCAATCCCCACAGGGAAACCGAGCAGCGAAGCCAGCGGGGCCAGGCCGCTTCCCTGGCCACGGCCTGGCGGGAATGCGGCGCCCCCCTGCGCCATGTGCTGGTGTTCACGGCCCTGGCCTGCCTGGCCGTGTTCTTCCACCCGGGGCTTGCTCCCCTGATCGCCAGGCAGGTACTCGGGCCCAGCCCCCAGGCCCTGGGCCTGTTCACCAGCGTGCTGGCCGCCGGGAGCATCAGCGGTGGCCTGCTGCTGCAACGCCACAGTCTCTGGCTCAGCCAGAGACCCTCCCTGCTGCTGGGGGGCTGCACGCTGCTGACCAGCCTGGCCCAACTCGGCATGGCCCTGCCGGCTGGTGGGAACTTCAAACTGGCGATGACCTTCTGCATCGGCGCCGGCACCGCCGGTCTGCTGGCCGGCAGCAACGTGATCACCCAGGTGGCCTCCGCGCCTGTGCTACGGGGCCGCATGGCCGGGTTGGGACAGATCGCCTTCCTGGGCGGCGGCGGCCTGAGCGGATTGCTGGCGGCGGGCCTCAGCCTTCGGCTCGGATTGCAGGCCACCTTTGCCGTGATGGGCGGTGTCGGGATGGCCCTTGCCGTCTGGGAACTGATTCACCGTCCCCGCACCTTGCTGCGAGCCCCCGGAGTCAGATCAGCTTGATCCCCCGGAGCACGGTGGAGAGCAGGAAGGCGGTGGCAAGCCCTGCCCCGACCAGTCCCAGATAAAGCACCACGCCCATGGTTGCCGAAGGCACACAGCGCTGCCATTAGAGCAGAACAAGGCCCGATCGTTGGAGCAGCGCCTAGGGTGGCCACCAATCAACACGGGACCAGAGCGGCTTTGCGGAACGAAAGGTCTGCACTGCGGAACAAAAGGTCTGCGTGGAATCCATCGACACCCCGGAACGGCATGCGCGCCCTGCTCATCTACCCGGAATTCCCCAAGACCTTCTGGAGCTACGAGAAGATTCTCGAGCTGGTCAATCGCAAGGTGCTGCTGCCCCCACTGGGCATGGTCACCGTGGCCGCCCTGCTTCCCCAGCACTGGGAGTTCAAGCTGGCCGACCGCAACGTGCGGGAGGTCACTGAAGAGGAATGGAACTGGGCTGAACTGGTGATCATTTCGGGGATGATCGTGCAGAAGGCCGACATGGCCGCCCAGATGGCCAAGGCCAAGCAGCGGGGGCTGCCCGTGGCCGTGGGCGGTCCGTTCGCCAGTTCAACGCCGGATGCGCCCGAGCTGGATCTCGCCGACTTCAAGATTCTCGATGAAGGGGAAATCACACTCCCCATGTTCGTTGAGGCGATCGAGCGGGGAGACAGCCAGGGCCGTTTCTCCTCCAATGGCGAGAAGCCGGATGTCACCGGCACCCCAATCCCCCGCTTCGACCTGCTCGAGCTCGATGCCTACGACTCGATGTCGGTGCAATTCTCCAGGGGCTGTCCGTTTCAGTGCGAATTCTGCGACATCATCGTGCTGTATGGGCGCAAGCCCCGCACGAAATCACCAGACCAACTGATTGCCGAGTTGCAATCCCTCTACGATCTCGGCTGGCGGCGTTCGATCTTTTTGGTTGACGATAACTTCATCGGCAACAAGCGCAACGCCAAGTTGTTGCTGCCTGCCATCAAGGAATGGCAGATCGAGCATGGCTATCCCTTCAGCTTCGCCACCGAAGCCTCCGTGGATCTGGCCTCCGATGAGGAGATGATGCAGATGATGGCCGAGAGCCGTTTCGACAGTGTGTTTCTCGGCATCGAAACCCCCGACGAAGCCAGCCTGGAGACAGCCAAGAAACTCCAGAACATGCGCAGTTCCCTGGAGGAATCCGTGGATCGGATCACCTCCTATGGCATCCGTGTGATGGCCGGGTTCATCATCGGCTTCGATGGGGAAAAAACCGGCGCCGGCCAGCGCATTGTTGAATTCGTGACCCGCACCGGCATCCCCGCCGCCATGATGGGCATGCTCCAGGCCCTTCCCAACACGGGGCTCTGGTATCGCCTGGAGAAGGAGGGGCGGCTGGTGCAGGACAAGGCGGCCGCCAAGGGGGTCAACCAGACCAATCTGCTGAACTTCGTTCCGACGAGGCCCATCCGCGAGATTGCCAACGAATACGTGGATGCCTTCTGTGCCCTCTATGAACCCAATGCCTACATGGACAGGGTTTATCACTATTACCTCAAGGTGGGAACTCCGCGCTGGCAGAAGTTCCTCAAGCCGGCCGATGCCGCCGCCAAGCTGCCCAGCTGGACCGATGTCCGGGCTCTTGCGATCGTGGTCTGGCGTCAGGGAATCCGGCGGGACACCCGCGGCCGCTTCTGGCGCTACATGCTGGGGATTGCCCGGCAGAATCCCGCCCAGCTGGAGCAATTCCTCGTTGTGCTGGCCCACAACGAGCACTTCATGGAATACCGCAGCGTGGTGACCCTCGAAATCGAAAGCCAGCTCAAGACCCTGCCACCGGAACTTCCGCCTCCATCGGCGGTGGTCAAAGAGTTGCAACCGGCCTGACCGAGCCTGAGCGGGCCCCTAATCCTGGATGTAGGGCCTGCCTTCCCTCAGGCAGGCCTCGGCTTTCTGCAGTTCCCTGCCGAGATAGAGGGCATGGTCCAGGCGACTGACCGGTAGGGGATCCCCCTCCTCGGTCAAGCGAATTCCCAGCTCCTTGGCCGTACGGCCTTCATACACCTTCGCGGGCAACCTTGGATCGCCGCCACGGCAACTGAGCACGGCGCCGGTGTCGGGATCGGTGGCCAGGCCCCGGTCATTGATCGCATTGGGGTAATGCTCGGCAATCAGCAGGCCAGCGGCTGTATCCACCTTGATCAGCAGATAACCGGCGGGATCGAGAGCAATGAAACGGTCGGAGAGGCGTGCATCGAGGATGTCCCCTGCCTGCTCCGAGAACAACGCAGCGCTCTCGATCAATGGCGTAGCCAATGTCTCGGCTTTGTTCTGCTCCATGGGTCGAGCGTGCTTGATCCGATACTGATCAGGCCATGAACCCTAGTCCGCCTCCAGGGGCAGCTCCCGGCGACTGAAGGGAAGCTCGGCGTTCACCGCCTCCAGCTCCTCCAGCAACTGGGCGTTGGCAAGCGGCAACCAGTTGCGCAGAATCCGATCGAAGCCACGGTCTTGCCAGCGATGCAGGCTGGCCCGAGGCTGGGCGATGAAGCCGCGGCGACGCTTGTGGCTGCCGCCGGCACCGGGATCGAAGCTGCGGATGCCCTGCTCGATCGCCCAGGCGATCGGCGCGTAGTAGCACACCTCGAAGTGCAGGTTTTCAATCTCCTCGCTGCTGCCCCAGTAGCGCCCCCAGAGCGACGCTGCCGTGTAGACGCAGAGCGACAGAGCGACCGGATCACGCGGATCACCGCGATGGGCACTGAACAAGACGATGTTGGGGCGCAGCTCGGCGGCGGCGAAACGGAAGAACTCTTCGGTGAGGTACTTGCTGCCCCAGGCCCCCCAGCGGTCACAGTGCCGGGCATAGAACCCGTGCATGCGGTGCACCATCCCCTCGGAGAGGTCCTCCCCCGCCAATGGCGTCACCGTGAGTCCCGCCGCGGCGATCGAGCGCCGCTCACGGCGGATGTTGCGGCGCTGGTTGGCATTGAAACTGGCCAGGTAATCGTCGAAACAGGTGAAGCCATCGTTGCTCCAGAGGCTCTGCTGGTTCAGCCAGGTGGCACAGCCGGCCTGCTCCGCCAGCAGCTGCCAGCTGGGATCGACGTAGAGAAAGTTGCAGCTCAGGATGCGTTGCTCGCGGCAGAACGCGTCGATCAGCTCCAGCATCACCGCGGTGAGGGCGGCGGCGTCTTCGCCGGGGGCGACATGGAAGCGGTAGCCCTCCACCGGGCTGAGCGGACTCATGCCCAGCAGCTTCGGGTAATAGCGCAGGCCCAGCTGACCAGCCAGCTGGGCGAAGGACTGGTCGAAGACGAACTCGCCGTAGCTGTGTCCCTTGAGGTAGAGCGGCGCAACGGCCACCAGGGTCTGGTCCCGCCACAGGCCGAGGTGGCAAGGCTGCCAACCCTGCCGGGGGACGACGCTGCCGGATGTCTCCAGCCCGTGCAGCCAGCGCCAGTCGTAGAAGGGCAGACCGGCAGCCGCCGTAAGCGCCTGCCACTGGGCCTCCGGGATCTCGCCGATCGCCCGGTGCCAGCGGGCCTGCAGCTCAGCCATGGGGGGCAAATCCGATCCGACCGAGTGGCGGCTGCGCAAAACTAACGGGATGACCCGAACAGCGGTGCGCCGCGCACCCAGCCCGACAGCCTGGCTCCTGGGAGCCCTCGGCACCGCGATGCTCGCCACGCCAGCTCAGGCCAGCCTGCTGGGGCCGGTGCTCCAATTGTTGCGGCCCCAGTTGGAGCAGCGCCTCACCCGCCTCTGCCTGACTGTGACGGCCGGGGGCCAGGGCGCCCTGGAGCGGAGCCTGCAGGAGCCCTGCCGCCAGCTGGCGGGTCCGGCCAGCCGGTGCCTGATCCAGGAGGCCGAAACCAGCGGCCGCAGCTTCGGGGTGATCACCGAGCTGGTGGCGGGCCGCTTCGGCGATGACAGCGAGGTGGTGGTGAAACGCTGCGCTGCCAGGCTGCTGGGGCTCCCCCCCGAGACGCTCAAGGAGGTGCCGATACGGGAGCTGAAGCAACGCTTCGGACTCCCGGCCGGTTAGCCCCCGTTCGCTTGATGCTCCCCCGGTCGCCTGCGGTAGCGAAGCAGCAGCTCCCCACCGCCGAGAGCGCGGTGCTCCTCCAGGTCCCAGCCCGTGCCGGGCGGCAGCGCCGGTGCAGGGCACCAGCCATGCCCTCCCCCCAACAGCACGGGGCAGAGGGTGAGCTGGAGTTCATCCACCCAGGCACCGGCCAACAGCGATGCCGCCAGCTCGGCTCCGCCCAGCAACACCAGCCGCTCCAGCCCCAGGCGCCGGAGCTCGGGCAAGCTGCTCGCCCAGGTCCGGACCATGAACCGGCGATCGAACCCGGGTGTCAGCGGGCCAGGGTCAGACGGCCTGGCCGGGTCCGCCCCGACCCCCAGGAGCAACCAGCGTTGCAGCGGCTGCTCGAAAAAGGGCAGGGCAGCCTCAAAGGCCCCGCTGCGGCTGGCCACCAGGGCAATCGGCTGGGGAGAACGCTGAGCCTGCTGCCGCGCCTGGAGCAACTCCGGGCGGTGGATCAGGCAGGTGGAGCGGTGCAGCCGCAGGGTGCGGGCGCCGATCAGGCAGCCATCCGCCCAGGCCAGGGCTTCCTCCAGCACCCGGCGGTCACCGCGGCCCCCCAGCTGGGCGGCCCCACCGGCTGGGGGGGCCAACTTTCCGTCGAGGCTGATCGCCAGCACCAGACGCAGCTCGGGCAGGAGGCTCAAACGGCGGCGAGGACCTCCAGGGCGGCCGGGCGCATGTCGAGCAGGGGCGTTTCCGCGAAGACTTCGGCCGCATTGTTGGGGCTTTCCTGCAGCCGCACCTTGTGGAGGCTGGCCCCGATGGCGGCGATTGGCGCGCTGAGCAGGTCAACGATGTGCAGGGCGATGTTCTCGGCGGTGGGGACACAGCGGGCGAAGTGCTCCACATCCTTGTTGAGGAAGGTGTGGTCGAAGGGTTCCGCCACGAGGTCGTGAACGAGTTGCTGCAGCTCAGCAAGATCGCAGACCATGCCGGTGCGGGGATCGATCCTGCCCCGGACCGTGACATCGAGCAGGTAGTTGTGGCCGTGGCCATGGGGGCGGGCGCACTTGCCGTAAATCCGTTCGTTCTCGGCCTGGGAGAGCTCGGGGCGGGCCAGGCGGTGGGCGGCGGCGAAATGGGTGCGAATCGAGAGGAAGGCTTCCATGGAGTTGTCGAGCACGTCGGCCCAGAGGGTGGGTTGTTCGTAGAGGCGCAGGCCGATCAGGGGGAGATGGGGCGCCAGCCGCTGCCAGATCGCCTGGCAGAGGGCCTCGGTGGTGGGCAGCCGGCCGTCGGGTGCGCTGAGATCGAATTCGGGCCAGCAGTCGTTGAGGAAACGGAAATCCAACTGGTCGGTCACCTCGCGGCGGATGGCGTGCTTGACCTCCGAGAGGTTCAGCACCATGCCGTCCTCATCAAGACCGCCACCCATCGCCACGATCAGTTCGTAGTTGTGGCCATGGCCGGGGGCGAGACTGCAACGGCCGAAGCGCACCTGGTTCTGGGCTTCGCTGAGCTCGGGCAAGCGGTAGAGGTGGCTGGAGCTGAAGGTGGCGCGGCGGGTGATCACGCAGGGTCGGCCCTGTCCATGGGCCACTGGGCCGTTGATCATCACCCCGGGGGCCTGCATCGGGTTTCCCATCGTGTTGCAGCATCCTAAGAAGGGCGATCCCCTGATCCAAAGCCTTTTCGCCTCGATGTCGTCCCCGTCCGGTTCCGGTCTGCCTGACCCCGGCCCATCCGATCGACCGCTGTTGGATCGTCTGGGCGGCATCAACCTTTACCTGGTGGGAATGATGGGGGCAGGCAAGAGTGCCGTGGGTCGCCCCCTGGCTGAGGGCCTGGGCTACCGCTTCATCGACGCCGATCTGGTGCTCGAGCAAGCGGCGGGACAGACCATCCCGGAGCTGTTCGCGGCGGCAGGCGAGCAGGGCTTCCGGGATCTGGAGTCCTCCGTGCTGGCGCGCATCGCCAGCTGGCATTCGCTCGTGGTGGCCACCGGGGGGGGGGTGGTGCTGCGCCCCGACAACTGGGGCCAGCTGCGGCAAGGCATCGTGGTCTGGCTCGATGCTCCAGAGGCCCTGCTGCTGGAGCGACTGACGGCCGATCCCACCCCACGGCCGTTGATGGGCGGCCCCGACCCGGCCGCTAAGCTGCGGACCTTGCTCAACCAGCGGCGGACGCTGTACGGCCAGGCGGATGTGCACATCCAGCAGGACGGAAGCCCGCCAGCGGCGGTGGCGGGCCAGGTGCTCGCGGCGCTGCCTGGGGTGCTGAAGCGGTCCTAGCGGCGGGGCGGCTCCAACCGCACGGCGAACCACTGCGCCGTTCGTCCTGGCTCCAGCTCCAGTTCGCAGGCCGTATCAAGCAACCGCTCGGCCCGGGCCCGATCATGGGGAAAGTCGGCCAGATCGGCCGGCGGCTCCGGCAGACCAGCCAACAGCTCGGCCAGCCAGCCCACGGTTTCTTCCGCCGTCAGGGTTCGTTCGCCAGCCTGGGGTTCGAGGACGACGTAATGATCGCGTTGGCGCAGCAGCGGATCCGACATGGGCAGAGTTCAATCGGGCGGATCGCCTGGACCCGTCCCCTCGGCGACCGGGGGAGCACCGGCGGCTTCAGTCACCCGGCCGAGGCTGACGTAGAGCCGGTCCCTCCAAGCGAAAAGGGGCAGGAGCAGGGGATGATCGGCCACTCCGGGAACACCCAGGCCCGCCAGGGGCGCTCCGGCACTGGCGGGGAACCGGAGCAGGTAGAGCTGGGCGGCCACGGCCAGATCCGCCAACGAGAGCTGATCACCCACCAGAAACGGCTGGCTGTCGACCAGCATCGCCAGTTGCTCGAGGCTGGTCTGCAACTGCTGGCGGCCATCGCGGGAGATCACCTCGCCGAGGCTGCTGAGCAACTCACCCGGAAACGCCCCCAGCAGGGAGCGGAGGGGGCCTGGAGTCGCCTCCGGCAGCAGGGCACCCAGCAGGACGCCGTCCTGGCTGGCGGCTTGCCAAAGGGCAAGGCGCACCCCGGCGGCCAGGGTGGTGTCGGCCCAGTCCTCCAGCAGCAGCACCCGGGCCCGCTCGAGCGGATCGGCGGGGATCAGCGGCGGAGCCTTCCCCTGGCCATCGAGATAGACGGCGATGGCCGAGGAATCGGCGATCACCTCCGCCCCATCGCGGAGCACCGGCACCTGCCGCTGCCCAGAGAGCCGGAACAGCTCCAGCTGGCCGAGGCCAGGGGTGACCTCCACCACCGTGTAGTCCAGGCCACGGGCGGCGAGGTTCAGCCGAACCTTCTCGCAGAAGGCGGAATGCCTGAACTGGTAAAGCTCCAACATCGTCGTCGCGAACAGCGTCGCCTCGAACCCCTTGGCGGCAGAGTAGCTCTCATTCCGTGAACCCTCGCGCAGGGGCACCGCAGCGCACCCCAAGCCATGAAGGATTTCTTTCTCAACGTGACGCGCTACCCGCGCTATCTGGTGGCCTTCAGCCTGGGGGTGTTCAACTCGGTGCTCGAACCGCTGGCCCGCCGGGGCAGCAATCCCGTCACGGCCGTGGCGCTGATCGGGGCCCTGCTGAGTGGCTTGCTCAGCCTGGCCCTGGTGCTGCGTGCGATGGTGAATCCCGCACCGCTGGCATAGGCATGGCACAGGGCCGACGGGTGGAGCGGGTCGCGGCGCTGATCCGGCGCGAAGTCAGCGAACTGCTCGTCCAGGGCATCAAGGACGAGCGGGTGGGGCTCGGCATGGTGAGCGTCACCGAGGTGGAGGTGGCCGGCGACCTGCAGCACTGCAAGATCTTTGTGAGCATCTATGGCAGCGAGGACGACCGCCAGAAGGCCCTGGCCGGCCTGACCTCCGCCACGCCGTTCGTGAAGGGGGAACTGGGCCGGCGGCTGAAACTGCGGCGCACCCCCGAGGTGATCTTCCAGCTCGATCGCGGCATCGAGAAAGGCACCTCAGTGCTGGGGCTTCTCAACCAACTCGGACGCCAGCGGGACGAGAAGGGTGAGGTGCCAACGGGCAGTGATGCGCCCTGAGCCTGACTGGCGCCAGCTGAGCCTGCCGCAGCAGGTGGCCCGCCTGTTGGTGGTGCGGGGCAGCGGCCACCTGGGCGATGGCCAGCGCCGTTATCCCCGCTGGGAGCTGCCCAACGCTGAGCTGAAGCGCCTCCTGGGCGAAGGGGTGGGAGGGGTGATCCTGCTGGGCGGCAGTGCCGCCGAACTGCGCTGGCGCACCGACCAGCTGCGGCGCTGGGCGGGCCACGACCTGCTGCTCTGCGCCGATGTGGAGGAAGGGGTCGGCCAACGCTTCGAGGGGGCCAGCTGGCTGGTGCCCCCCCTGGCCATCGGCCGGCTCCACGGCAGCGATCAGGCCAGGGCGCTCGCCCTGGCCGCCGCCTACGGGCGCTGCACCGGCCGCCAGGCCCGCCTGCTGGGCCTGAACTGGGTTCTGGCGCCGGTCTGCGATGTGAACAACAATCCGGCCAATCCGGTGATCAACGTGCGGGCCTGGGGGGAGGATCCCGCCACGGCGGGGCGCCTGGCGGCCGCCTTCATCACCGCCGCCCAGGCCGAGGGGGTGCTCTGCTGCGCCAAGCACTTCCCCGGCCACGGCGACACCGCCAGCGACTCCCACCTGGAGCTGCCCGTCCTGCCCCACGGCCGCGGCCGGCTGGAGGCGGTGGAGCTGCCCCCCTTTCGCGCCGCGATCGCAGCGGGCGTGGCCACGGTGATGACCGCCCACCTCCAGCTGCCGGAGCTGGATCCAGGCCGCCCCGCCACCCTCTCGCCCGTGGTGCTCGACCAACTGCTGCGCCGGGAACTGGGCTTCGGCGGGCTGGTGGTGACCGATGCCCTGGTGATGGAGGCGATTGCCGGACGGTGGGGCGCCGGTGAAGCGGCGGTGCTGGCCTTCGAAGCCGGGGCGGATCTGCTGCTGATGCCCGCCGATGCCAACGTCGCGATGGCGGCCCTGCTGGCGGCCCTGGGGAGCGGGCGGATCAGCCGGGAGAGGCTGGAGCACAGCCTGCAAAGGCGCGAACGGGCCCTGGAAGCGGTGGCGCCGGCGTTGGCAGGAGCAGGGTCTGGATCAGAGGCTGTGGAGGGGCTCGAATCCAGCAGCGAGAGGGCCCTGGCCCGGGAGCTGGGGGAGGTGAGCCTTCAGGCCCAGGGCAACCCCGGCCTTCCACCGGGGCCGGGCCTGAATCTGATCCGGCTCGACAGCACCCTGGCCAACCCCTGCCTGCCGCTGATGGCCCCCGCCCTGCAGCGACCGGCCCAAAGCGGCTACGCCGCCTGCCTGATCGATGGGCGCAGCCCCAGCCCCTGGAACAGCAACTCCGCCGCGCCCCTGGCCCTGGAGCGGCTGCCGCCGGGGCCGGTGCTGCTGCAGCTGTTCGTGCGGGGCAACCCCTTCCGCGGCAGCGCCGGCGGCGAAGAACCTTGGCCTGCGGTGATCAGCCAGCTCCTGGCGGCCGGCCGGCTGGCGGGGCTGGCCATCTACGGCAGCCCCTACCTGTGGCAGGCGTTGCAACCCTTGCTGCCAGCAGGCCTCCCTGCGGCCTACTCCCCGGGCCAGATGCCCCTGGCCCAGGCCATACTCCTGGATGCCCTCGACCTCACGGGCGGCGGCCTCGAAGGCGGATTCACCGACTGAGCCATGACAGCCCTGCCGGCCTGGCGGATCGCCGCCCTCTCCGCCCTGATTGCCTTCGGCCTGGCGGCCCCGCAGATCCGGGCCAGTCCGGTTGCCGGGGAAGGCCCTGCCGTTGGGCAGGGCTGCCAATGGCTCAACCGTTTTGGCCGGCCTGACATCACACCGGCGGCGATTGACTGGTTGGAGCGCTGCCTGGTCGGCCTCCCCTCCACCAAGAGTGCCAATTCAACGGATCAGGGCTATACAAAAGACCGCCAGAAACTCCACGACGACATCATCGAAAAAGCAAGGTCAGGGAAGCCCTGCATCACCACCGGACGGCCCTTCGCCATCCTCACCGGAGGCCCACCGGGTGCCGGAAAAACCACCTGGCTGAAGCGACACATCCCCAGCTCGGTGCTCCAGAACACCTACAGGATCGATGCCGATGAGGTACGCGAAGCCTTGCCGGAATACCAGGGCTGGAATGCCAGTGCCACCCAGGAAGAGGTTCGCGACATCGTCGACCAGCAGCTTCAGGCCATCTCAAAACCATGCCCACTCCATGTGATCTACGACGGAACCATGGCCCGGGCTGATCGCTACCTGACGCTGATTCCAGCGCTGAAGCGCATGGGCTACAGGGTTTTCCTTGTCCAGGTGGTGATTCCCGAGGCGATCAGCCAACGGAGGGTTCTGGATCGCTACCAGGCCACAGGGCGCTTTGTACCGCGCTCGATCGTGAAGGCCTTCTATGGCCAGGGAGCAATGGTCTTCCGGCAGTTGGCACCATCGGCGAACGGCTCGATCCAGGTGGATGGAATCACCGGCAGAATCCTGAGAAGCCAGGGAGATCCCCTCCCAAGGATGCAACCTTCGCCCGGGGCGGCGCCCAACAAGTCGTAACGATCCAAACCGATCAAACGCGCCACGGGTAGATCAAATCTGAACCCATCAGCCGTGCATCGAATGCCTCAGCAGAAGCTTTCCGAGCCCGCCCACCAGGTTTCCAAGATGAGGTCTGCAGGCCCGATCCTGCTGGCCGGCTATGTGCTTGTTTCAGGACTTCGCAGCACGGTGCTGAAGGGATTGCAGCTCTTCGGCGCCGCCAATTCCATCGGTGGCGAGAATCCGATCAGCTTCTGCAATGTCTTTTTTCTCTCCCAATCCCTGGTGGGAATCGCCCTGGTGCGCGCCGAACCTCGGGTGGTCTGGGATGAGATTCGCACCCTTCCTCCTGCCGCAGCCCGAGCCATCGCCGCCGATTCCTTCCTGGGTTGCTTCCTGGCCCCAGTCGCGTTCTATCTCTCCCTCGATCGCCTGTCCGTCATCACCCAGACCCTGCTGTTCTCGCTGACCTTGCCCGCTTCCGCTTTGCTGGCGCTGGTCTGGCTGAAGGAGAAACTACCGCAACGCTTCTGGCTCAGCCTCACCTTGATCCTGGGCGGATTGCTGGTCGGCAAGATCCTGGGAGCGCCGGGTGGCGGGATGGAAATGAGTGATTGGAAGGGGGTGTCCTGGGCCCTGGTGTCGGTCCTGGCCACGGCCCTGCGCAACTGCATCCGGCGCAAGACCGCGAGCTACGGGCTTTCGCGGGGCCTGACCGTGGGGGTCACCAACCTGGCTGGAGCCATTGTTTTCCTGTTCATCGCCTTGCGTCTCTACGGACCGCAGCACTTCATGTTTCTGGAAGCCTGGTGGGTGTTCTGGGTGATCGTGGTCTATGGAATCACCCTGTCCCTGGGCACCGAAGTTCTGCGGCAGATCTGTGGGCGGTTGTTCGCCGTCACGCCCCTTGCCCTGGGTGGCAGCGCCAGCATCATCGTGAGCGTGGTGAGTGCGGCGGCCTTTCTTGGCGAGCCGTTCAACGCCATCACCGCCTTGAGCCTGGGCCTGATCATGGCGGGGATCACCCAGCGCTTTTTTCGCCCCCGGGCCCAATCCAGCTGAAGGGGAGCCCGGTGGTCACCCCCTTTAGGCTCCGCCCAGGCGCCCCATACACCGATGCTCAGCCTCTCGATGATCGTGCGGGATGAGGCCGAGCGCCTGGACGCCTGCCTGGCTTCGGTGGCGGGCTTCGTTGATGAGCTTGTGGTGGTGGACACCGGCTCGGGCGATGCCACCGTGGAGATTGCCCGAAGCCACGGCGCCACGGTGCACCAGGTCCCCTGGCCGGGGGATTTCGCCGAGGCCCGCAACCAGGCCCTGGCATGGGCGAGCTGCGATTGGGTGCTGGTGCTGGATGCCGACGAACAGCTTCTACCCGAGGCCCGAGGCCCCCTGCGGGCCCTGATGGCGCTCCCGGATGTGCTGGTGGTCAACCTGCTGCGGCTGGAGCGCGGCGCCCGGCAGTCTCCCTACTCCAGTGTGAGTCGGCTGTTTCGGCGCCATCCGGCCATCCGCTGGAGCCGCGCCTATCACGCGATGGTGGATGACAGCGTGGCGGCCCTGATCGAGCATGAGCCCCACTGGCGCATCGCCGCCTGCCCCCAGCCCGCCCTGAGCCATGACGGCTACCGGCCGGAGCTGCTGGCGGACGGCGGCAAGGCCGCCCGCCTGCGCCAGGCCATGGAGCGGGAACTGCGCGATAACCCAGGGGATCCCTATGCCAGCGCCAAGCTGGGAGGGCTGGAGATCAGCGAAGGGCAGCGGGAGCGGGGGCTGGCGCTGTTGGAGGAAGGTCTGGCCCGTTGCCCTGCCGAGGCCCACCCGGAGCGCTACGAACTCCTGCTGCACCTGGCGATGGCGGAAGCCGCCGGGCATCCCGGCCGGGCGATCGACCTGTACCACCAGGCCCTGGCCCTGCCCCTCAATCCCCGCCTCTGCCTGGGGGCCCAGCTGAACCTGGCGGCGCTGCTGCTGAACCAGGGCGAGGCCGAGGCCGCCCTGCCGCTCTGCGAGACAGCCACACGGCGGGCACCGGAGGTGGCGCTCGGCTGGTTCAATCTCGGCCTGATCCGCCGCCGCCTCGGTGACATCGCCGGGGCGATCGAGGCCTACGGCACCGCTCTGCAGCTCAGCCCCGACCATGCCGAAGCCCACCAGAATCTGGCGGTGGCCCAGCTGCTGGGGGGGAACATCGACGCGGCCCGCCAGAGCTTCGGCGAGGCGATCCGCCTGCTGCGACGCCAGGGAAGGGCTGGGGATGCCGACCAGTTGCTCCGCCAGGCCGGTGCGATGGTGAAGCTCCAGGTCTGAGCCGATGCGCGAAGCCAACCCAGAGCCCAGCGCCAGCGGTTCACCCCGGCCACCGCTCGAAGGCCGCACCGTGGTGGTGACCCGGGCCGAGCGGCAGTTGGGGGAGGCGCGGCAACGGTTCGAGCGGGCTGGTGCCCGGGTGCTCGACCTGCCCGCCCTGGTGATTGGCCCTCCCGATGAATGGGGCCCCCTCGACGACGCCCTCGCCGAGCTCGATGACTTCCATTGGCTGGTCTTCTCCAGCAGCAACGGCGTGGACGCCGTGGAGCAGCGCCTGGAGCGGATCGGCCGCAACCTTGCCAGCCGACCCCGCCCCCTGAAGATCGCGGCGGTGGGAGTCAAAACCGCCGCACACCTCGAAGCCCTCCGGGCCCCGGCCGACTTCGTGCCGCCCACCTTCGTGGCTGAGAGCCTGATCGAACACTTTCCCGTGTCCGGTTGGGGGCTGCGCTTGCTGTTGCCCCGGGTGCAGAGCGGCGGCCGCTCGCTGCTGGGCGAAGCCTTCGGCGAAGCCGGCGCCCGGGTTGTGGAGGTGGCCGCCTATGAATCACGTTGCCCGCAGCACATGCCACCGGCCACCGCCGCTGCCCTGGGGCAGAAGGGGATCGATGCGATCACCTTCAGCAGCGGCAAGACCGTGCTGCACAGCCGCCAACTGCTGGAGCAGAGCTTGGGTGCTGGTTGGCGCGATCTCCTGGAGCGGGTGGCGCTGATTTCGATCGGGCCCCAGACCAGCCGCGCCTGCCGGGAGTTGCTCGGGAGGGTGGATGGGGAAGCTGATCCCCACGATCTTGAAGGCCTGGTGGGAAGCTGCATCGCCACCCTGGCGAGCCGCCCCGACCTCAGAGCAGCGCGGGGTTGATCCGGGCGCTGATCGTCCGCTGGCCCTGGCGGAGCCACAGGCGGCCCGCCCTGGCATCGATCGAAGCCACGCTCCAACCGGCGGGAAGCAGGGGGGTGGTGCGGCCGCCGTGGTCGCCGGGCGAGAGGCTGCCGCTCTCGTTGCCGTAGGTCACCAGGGCCTGGGGCACGCCCCCGACGCTGACAACCCCGTTGAACTGAAACCCCTTCGGCAGGGTGATCGGAGTCTGGAGGCCGGGCCGGCTGCCGGGCGGACCCGCTGGCGGGGCCTGGGGCGGGCGGGGCAGGGGGGCAAAGGGGTCGAGGCGCCGCTCCGGAGTGGTGGCCAGCACCTGCTGGGGAGTTGGCAGAGGCGTGAAACCGTTAGAAGCCGGTGTGCCTGCCGCAGCCGCAACGGCCGGGGGCTTGGCGGAATCCCCAGCGGGGGAGACTTGGGGGGTCAGCGCCAACACCTGGGCTTCAGGACCTGGCGGCGGGGCACTGGCGCAACTGGCCAGGGCAGGGAGCGCCAGGGTGGCCAGGAAGCACCGCAATTCAGACGATTGCCTGGCCCCGTTCCACGAGATCCTTGAAGCGATCAAGATTGGCCTGGAGCTCCCGGGTGACGATGCCCCCCAGGATGGCGGGTTCCATCAGCGGCGCAAGCACCCCGGGCAACTCGTAGCTCACCGTGAGGCGAACGGCCGTGAGCGACTCGCTCTGGGGATAGAAACGCACGGCGCCCTTGGTGGGCAGCCCTCCCACCGATTCCCAATGGAGCTGCTGCGCTTCGACCCGCTGGGAGATCCTGGCCTTCCAATGAAAGCGGAAACCCTGGGCGGAGAGGGTCCAGTCGGTGAGATTCGGATCGTCGAGCGTTTTCACCGATTCGATCCAACGCATCCAGCGCGGCATCGCCTCCAGGTCGCTCCACACCTCCCAGACACGATCGGCCGGGGCATTGATTTCAGTGGTGACGCTGTGCTCCAGCCAACGGCCCATGGTGATCAGGCCACCGCGGCGCAAGGAGCCAGCCGGACCGGCAGATCGAGGATGGCCGCCGCCGCCAGCCGGCCACTCATGGTGGCGCCCTCCATCGAATCGATGTAGTCCTGGCGGGTGTAGCTGCCGGCCAGGAAGAAGTTGGCCACCGGGGTGCGCTGCTGTGGCCGGAACGGCTCCATGCCCGGGGCCTCCCGATAGAGCGACTGGGCCAATTTCACCACATTGCTCCAGATCAAGGTGAGGTCCCGGGCGGAAGGGAACAGGTCCCGCACCTGGGCATCCACCGCAGCAGCGATCGCCTCGTTGCCCTTGGCGATCCAGGGATCGCCGGGGGTGAGCACGCACTGCAGCAGGGAGCCCTGGCCCTCGCGGCGGTAGTCGTCGGGGCTGGCCAGGGCCAGATCGGCGAAGCAGCTGAAATCGGCGTCGGCGGTGTACAGCAAGTTGTTGAGCCCCGTGGGGCGGCCCAGATCGCTGCGGGCGGCGTGGTTGGCCTCCGAATCGCCCAGTTCGGTCACCCAGCCGTCGTAGCGGAGCTGCACGGTGGCCACCGGCACGGCATCGAGCTTGTAGATGGCATCGAACTGAGGGAAGCGCCGCCAGGCAGGCGGCAGCAGCCGCTGGATGCCAGGCACGTCACAGGCTGCCAGGTAGGCGTCTGCCTCCACGGTGACCTCGCCCTCGGGTGTGCCCAGGCGCAGGCTGGTGATCCGAGGGGCTTCGCTGCCGATCTCCTCGTAACGCACCTCGCTGACGCGATGGCGCAGGTGCAGACGGGCGCCGCGGGCTTCGATGTAGTCGAGGATCGGCCGGTGCAGCCAGCGATGGGGCGAGCCCCTGAGCAGGTTGAGCTGGGAGGCCTCGGTGCGGGTGGCGAACATCAGGAAGATCGTCAGCATGCAGCGGGCGGAAATCGCGGCGCAATCAATGAAGCCGAGGGCATAGGCAATCGGATCCCACATCCGCTCGATGCTGCGCTCGCTGCCGCCGTGGCCCACGAACCAGGTTTTGAAGCTGATCCGATCCAGGTCACGGATCACCGCCATGGCGCCGTCGTAGTCGACCAGGCCCCGCACGATCGGGCTGGTGCCAAGGGCCAGGGCATTGCGCAGCTTGTCGATCCAGTCGAGCTGGGGCGTGGTGAAGAAGGCCTTGAGGCCGTTGAAGGGGGCGCCGATCGGAAAGCGAAAATCCAGCTCCCGCAGGTCGCCGCCCTTGTTGACGAACAGGTGGGTGTGGTCCTTCGGGAGCAGGTTCTCGAAGGCCCCCACCTTGCGCATCAGGGCAAAGAGGTTGGCGTAGTTGAAGAAGAACACATGCAGCCCCATCTCAATGTGGTTGCCGCCTGAATCCACCCAGCTGCCCACCTTGCCGCCCACGAATGGCCGGACCTCATAGAGGTCCACCTGGTGGCCGGCATCACAGAGGTCGACGGCCGCCGACAAGCCGGCCAGACCCGCACCCACGATGGCGACCCGCACCCCGTCTCTCCGACTTTCCCTGACTCTATGGAGCCACCCGCTGCGGCGGCGGTCGTTCTGAAGCGGTTGCCGAGAAGCGGTTGTCCAAAAACCAGGCAGCCTCCATAGAGTGGAGGCAATGTGTCCATCCGATCCCGCAAGGCGCCCCCCATGAGCAGCACGATCGCAACGGTGTCAGTGGAGATGGTCCCGGCCACCCACACCGGCAAGGACGGCAAGGGGATCCTGATCACCGATCCGGCCATGAAGCAGCTGGCCAGCCTGACCCAGCAGCAGGGCGAAGAAAAACTGCTGCGGGTGGGGGTGCGCTCCGGCGGCTGCAGCGGCATGAGCTACACCATGGATTTCGTGGCCGCCGACGCCATCGCCGACGACGACGCGGTGTATGTGTACCAACCTGCCGGGGCCGCGAGCTTCCGGGTGGTGTGCGACCCGAAGAGCCTGCTGTACATCTACGGCATGCAGCTCGATTTCAGCTCCGCCCTGATTGGCGGTGGTTTCAATTTCACGAACCCGAACGCCAGCCAGACCTGTGGCTGCGGCAGTTCTTTCGCCGTCTGAACCGGCGGCAGCACCGAACATGGGAACCTGAAGGGATTCCCTCGATCACCGCCGCTGCCGATGACGGCCTCCAGCCCTTCCGCCGAATCCCAGTTCGATCAGGCGATCCACCGGTACCAGGAGGGCGCCCCGGCCGCCGAGCTGATCGACGATTTTGTGGCGATCACAGCCCAGGCCCCACGCCTCTCCGCCGCCTGGACCTGCCTGGCCTGGCTGCAGCTGCTGGAGGACCAGCCGGAGCAGGCCTTGCGCTCGGCGCGCACGGCCGTGAAGCTCAATCCTCAGGATCCGCAGTCGCGCATCAATCTCTGCCTGGCGATGCTGGACACCGGCGCCAAGGGGGTGCGCGAACACATTGATCTGGTCCTGCGGGTGACAGCGGTGGCGCCCGAGCTGGCCACCGAACTGCAGGGTTCGATCGCCGATGGCCTGCGGCGCAAGCCCGGCTGGAAGGCGCTGGAGAAGGTGAAGAACTGGCTGCAGGGGTGAACGGGAGGCCCTCGGGAGCCCCAGCGGCATGAAGCGCGTTCTGTTGCTCAGCAATGGCCATGGTGAGGATCTGAGCGCCAGCCTGATCGGCGATCGGCTCCAGGCGAGCGGTGTGGCCTTGCAGGCCCTGCCCCTGGTGGGCCATGGGGCCGCCTACAGGCAAGCGGGCATCGCGGTGCTGGGCCGCACCCGCGAATTCAGCACCGGCGGCCTGGGCTACACCAGCCTGGGCGGGCGGCTGACCGAGCTGTTCCAGGGCCAGGTGAGCTACCTGCTCGGCCGGCTGGGCCTGTTCCTGCGTCAGAGCCGACAGGCCGATCTTGTGGTGGTGGTCGGTGATGTGATCCCGGTGCTGGCCGCCTGGTTGTGCCGGCGGCCGGTGGTGACCTACCTCGTGGCCTACTCCAGCCACTACGAGGGCCGGCTGCGGCTGCCCTGGCCATGCGGCGGCTGCCTGCGCAGCCAGCGGTTCCGGCGGGTGTTCAGCCGCGATGCCTTCTCCGCCACCGATCTCACGGCCCAGCTGGGGCGACCGGTGCGGTTTCTCGGCAACCCCTTTCTCGATCCCGCCCTGGCAGCAGCTCCACCGCCTGACAGCGAGAAGCACCCAGCAGGACCATCGGCCCAGGCGCTCGCCCTTCTGCCGGGAAGCCGGCTGCCGGAGGCCGAGCACAATCTGGAGTTGATGCTTCAGGTTCTGGAGCGGCTTCCAGCCCCTCTGCAGCAGCCGGATCGTCTGGGTCTGGAGGCCGCCCTGGTGAAGGGATTCCAGCTGGAGCAGATCGTCGCCCTGGCGGCCCGGCTGGGCTGGAGGCTGGAGGGCAGGAGCCTGCGCCGCGGACCCCTGGAGCTTCGGCTGCACTGGGGGCGCTTTCCCGCCGTGCTGCAGCGAGCCAGCCTCCTGCTCTCCATGACCGGCACCGCCGCCGAGCAGGCGGTTGGGCTAGGCAAACCGGTGATGCAGCTGGTCGGGTTCGGGCCGCAGTTCACCCCGGCCTTTGCCGAAGCCCAACGGCGCCTGCTGGGTCCCTCCTTGGCCTGCAGCGCCGGGGAACCGGGAACCGAACAAAGCCTGGGTGGCACCGCCCGGCTCCTGTCGGAGCAGCTCGAAGCGCTGGTGATCGGCACGGACCTGGCGGATCGCTGCCGGGCCAACGGGCTGGAGCGGATCGGCGGCCCGGGGGGCTCAGCGAGAATGGCGGAGCAGATCCTGGCCGTGCTGGATGACTGAACCGGCTTCGAGGCCCCTGATCGAGCGTCTGAAGGGTTGGCTTGACAACCTGCTGGTGGCCGATGTCTTCCTGGTGATCGCCGGAGCCATCTGGTTCGGGGTGGCTATTGCGCTGCACAGCCGGAAGGTGGAGGCACCCCTGGAGCTGTTTCAGCAGCTCTGGACTCCAGTGTTCACCCCAGCGATCGGGGTGCTGATGGCCGCATCGGTGCTCAGCGGGATTCTGGGCTGGTGGCAGCGGCGAGGGCCGCGGCAAGCTCCGGGTAGTGGAAGCTGAAGCCTTGGCCCTGCAGGCGCTCCGGCACCACCTCCTGGCCCTGGAGCACCACCTGGGCCCCGTCACCGAGCAGGAGCTGCAGCACCGGGCCCGGCACCGGCAGCAGGCTGGGTCGCCCCAGCACCTTGCCCAGGGCGTTAGCAAACGTTGCCATCGAAACCGGATTCGGCGCCACGGCGTTGTAGGCACCCCCGTAGGCCGGATCCTCCAGCGCCGTGGCGATCAAGATGCAGAGGTCGTCGCGGTGGATCCAGCTCATCCACTGACCGCCCGAGCCGATCGGCCCACCGAGCCCGGCGCGGAACACCGGCAGCATCTTGCCGAGGGCTCCGCCATCGGCGGCGAGCACGATGCCGATCCGCAGTTTCACCACCCTGGCGAAAGCAGCCGCCCCATCGGCGGCCGCCTCCCACTGGCTGCAGAGGCGGCCGAGCACATCATCGGCGGGAGGGCTCGCCTCGCTGAACCGCTGCTCCAGGCTCGTGCCGTAGTAGCCCACCGCCGAGCCGCTCACCAGCACCGCCGGCGGGCGCGGCTGGGAGGCCATCGCCTCCACCAGCAGCCGGGTGGTCTGCAGGCGGCTGTCGACCAGCAGGCGAACGTGATCGGCCGTCCAGCGCTTCTCGGCGATCGGCTCGCCGGCCAGGTTCACCACCCCCTCGGCCTCGGCCATGGCAGCGGCCAGCTCGGGCTGCTTCCAGCTGTCGGCCTGGGCAGGGTCGGCCACGAGCCGATCCAGGCGGGGATGCTGCAGACCATCGAGGCTGCCTGGCCGGCGACTCACCACGCTGCAGGCATGGCCCCGCTCCAGCAGAAGGGGAACCAGGGCCCGCCCGACGAAACCCGTGCATCCGAGCAGCAGCAGGCGCATGGCGATCGTTCCCCCGGGGTGAGCCCAGGCTAGGAGACGGGGTTGGCCAGGACCGGCGGGGGCGTGGTGAGGCCGAGGCGACGGGCCAGGGGCACCAGGGCGAAGCCCTGACCCAGCAGGCCCAGCAGCACCACCCCGAGGGCCAACGGCGGCATCAGGTGACCCCAGGGCACGCCGCTGGCGGCGGCCTGAATCGCCATGGCGATCGGCACCGCACCCCGCAGACCGGCCATGCCCACAAAGAGCTTTTCTGCCTGGCTGTAGCCCGCGCCCACCAGCATCCCCTGCACCATGAGCCAACGCGCCAGCAGCATCGCCAGGAACAACGCCAACGCCCAGCCGAAGGTCTGCACCACCTCCTGGGGATCCACCACCAGCCCCATGCAGAGGAACAACATCAGCTCGGCCATCTTGGTGAAGCCGGCATGGGCCTCCTCCATGGCTGGCTGATCCCCGTCCGGGCTGTTGCCCAGCACCAGCCCGGCGATGAAGGCCGCCAGCAGGCCACTTCCACCCAGCAATTCCGTGGCACCCACCAGCAGCAGCAGCTCCGCCAGGCTCATCACCGCCAGCACCGAAGGGCCGGCCTTGCCGCGGTGCTTCGCGAGCAGGAACTGGGCGACGCTGCCGCCCATGAAGCCCAGCAAGCCGCCCAACAGAAACTGACGCACCACGTCAATCACCAGTCCGGAAGGGGCTGTGGCAGCCCCCCCCGCCATGGCGAGGGCAAGGCCCGAGAACACCACGGCCACCGGATCGTTCACCGCCGATTCCACCTCGATCAGGGCGAGCAGCCGCAGAGGCAGCCGGTCGGAGAGGGGACGCAGCATGGCCAGCACCGCCGAGGCATCGGTGCTGCAGACCATCGCTCCGACGAACAGCGCCAGGGGCAGGCTGGGGGGAATCTCACCGCCGGGGAGCTGCTGGAAGCCCAGCACCACCCCCATCAACAACAGGGCGGTGATCAGGGAACCGGCGGTGGCCAGGCGGGTGGCCGGCCGCACCACGGAGCGGACCCGGTGCCAGTTCGTGGTGAGGCCACCGAAGAAGAGCACCAGCACCAACGCCACCTGGGCCACCTCCTCGGCCTTGGCGAGGCTGAGCAGCGGCAGGGGTTCCCCGGGCAACGCATCGAGGTTGTTATCGGTGAGCAACCCGAGCACGAGCACCAGCAGGATGCCGGGCACCCGCACCTTGACGGCGAGCGAATCGAGCAGAACGGCCGCCAGCAGCAGGGCGCCGAACACCGCCAGCGCCATGGCCAGGGTCGAACTCACGGAGGTGCCACCACAGTCGAGGGGGTTCTAGCCTGCCTTTGCCGCATTGTCCGTGTGATGGCCGAAACTCCCGCAGCCGCGATCAAGACCGCAATCAAGAAAGGAAGCCTGGTCAAGGTGAACGGGGCCGCCTATGCCGGCAGCCTCGAAGCCGCGGCGAGCGATCCCACCCCGCCCGCCTACCTGTTCGAAGGGCCCGGCGAGGTGCTGGCCATCCGGGGCGACTACGCCCAGCTGCACTGGAGCCTGCCGATTCCCGACGTGTGGCTGCGGCTGGATCAACTGGAAGCCTTCTGAGCGCCGGTGCTTCAGAGCTCCAGGCGGCGCCGCTCCTGCTGAAGCAAGCTGCGGCGGTGCTTCGCCTCCCGCAGCATTTCGCGCCCATCGCTGAGGTAGCTGTCCACGTAGCCCAGGGTGTAGCGCTCCAGTTCGGCCAGGGCGTCCTGAACCTGGCTGAGGCAGTGGTAGAGGCTGAGGCCGAACCCCTTGGCGGCGGCTGGGCAAGCCAGCGAACGAAACAGCGCCTCCACCTTCTCGAGCTTGGCCTTGCTCTGGGCGAGAAAGGCGCAGAACGACTCCATCAGGGCGTCGTCGTAGGGATCGGCGGAGAGGGCCCGCAGCTGGGCGGGGAAGGGGTTGATCACCTGGGCCAGCAACCGATCGATCGGGGCGTAAACCTGCTGCAGCCAGGCCACCAGCTCGCCGTCCCGTGAGCGCCCGCGTCGGTGCGAAGGAGCGGCATGACCAGTGCCGACGAAGCCGGCCCGTTCCTGGTCATAGCGGCGGCGCTGCTCCACATCGCCCAGCACCGCCCAGGCGGCGTTGAGGGACAGGATCACCGTGGCATCGCCCCCGGCATCGGGATGGTGCCGCTTCACCAGGGCGCGGTAGGCCGCCTTGATGGCCGCGGCACTGGCACCGGGGGCGACCCCCAACACGGCGTAAAGCTCTGTCGTGGCGGGCGAAACCATCAGGGGACCGAAGGGCGGATCCATCATCGCCAGGGTGGTCCATCGTTGCGCGATCACCCAACAGAAAGCCCCCCGTTTCCGGGGGGCGCTGGTGTGGTGTGTGGGGAGTTGGACTCTGGAGATCAGAACCGGAAAGTGGTCTGCACCAGGCCGCCGAAGACATTGAAGTCGTCGTTGCTGCCGGTGTTCTGGCCGAGGGGACGGCTCAGGTAGAAGATCGCCGGGGTGACCGAGATGTTGTCGGAGACCCGGAAGCGATACCACCACTCCCAGACGTAGTTGCCATCGTCGGGGGTGGTGCTGGCATCCTTGTTGATGCCGGAAGACAACTGGGTGGCGAAGGTGCCTTGACCGACGGCCATGCCGGCGGCATTGCCTTTCGCGAACACATTGTTCCACTGGAGACCCGCAAACCAGCTCTGGGACTGGGTGACGTAAGGAGTCGGGAACTCCAGTCCGTTGCTTCTGATGTCGTTATCGGTGAGGGTGTTAATGCCCCAACCAACGCTCAGCGAGGGGATGAACCCTCCTGCCTTCTTGGGTTGCCAGTAGGCATTGACGGCGAAGTTGTTGGATTCACCGTTGGCCAGGAAGGAGCTGTTGGAGGCAGCAAAGCCCGTGCTGCGGCGGAAGTTGGTGGCTGCCTGGCCATAGCGGTAAGCCAGGGAGATGTTCCACTGGGGTGCTGTGTAGTTCAGCTGGGCCAGGAAGTTACCGCGGGCACAATCCGTGCCGATGCCACCTTCACTACCGTTGGTGGCGCAGGCGTTGGGGTTGCCGTCATAGACGGCGCCCACATTGCCGGACTGGGCCACATAGCTGGCACCGAAACTGAAAGCTCCTTGGCCCTTCTTGACATTCTGCTTCCAGATGCCTGCGAGCAAAGAACCAGTAGCCTTATTGTAAACGCCCGGGGCACCATGGACAGAGAAATAATCAAGAATATTGCTGTTGTAAACCGAGGGGTTCACTGCCAGCGACTCGGTGTTCCGGGCCTTCGGACCAACGATGAAGCTGAACTCCTTGCCAACGGGGAAGCGGTAGTAGAGACGGTCGATACCGACGCCATCAGAGCTCGGAGTGCCAAAGCCATTGCTGGCTTTATCCAAAGCCGTCAGGTTGACAGGATCACCACTGCCTGCGTTGAAGGCATTGGCAAAATTCCCGGAGCGAAGACGGGTGTAGAGCAGGTCCTTGCCGGTGAAGCTAGTCAGCAAGTTCAGGCGAACGTCATAGCTGAAGGTGGTGGCACCGTTGGCCTGATTGTAGATATCAGACGTTTTACGGCCTGTGTTTGCCGGAGGCACTGAAGACAGCGAGCCATTGCGATCACCACCGGCAATGAGGGCACCCAGCACGAAGTTGGCTTCGCCCTGCAGTTTGGTGGTGGTGGAGAACTGGCTGGCTTCGAGTTCACCAACCTTGGCTTCGAGGCCATCCACCCGGCCCTTGAGCACGGCGAGCTCGGCTTCGAACTCCTTCATCAGCCGACGGAGCTCATCGGTCACCTCGGTGATCCGATCGAGGCAGGCGTTGAGGAGAGCGGCGGCTTCCCAGCGGCTCAGCGGCTGCTTGCCGCGGAAGGTGCCGTCGGGATAACCGGCTACGCAGCCATATTGCTCAACCAGGTTGGAGAGAGCCTGATAGGCCCACTCGGTAGGTTGAACATCGGAGAACTGGCTGATGCTGGTGACTTGATTCTGGCTCTTCGCGGTGGAAGGCCGGGCATACTTGTTGATGCCATCGAGATTGAGATCTGCGGCGGATGCGGCCAAGGGGCTCAAAAGCCCAAGGGCAACAGGCGCCAGCAGCAGTTGCTGGAACGGTTTCATTGGATCCTCACACCAATTGAGGGTGCTTCCATAGGGAAGCTTGGCGAAGTCTATCCGATCGAGCTTGCTTTGACCACAGCAAAACGGCGGAGTGGTGTGTTCTGGGATACCCCATTTTGGGCCCCCAAGGCCATCGGAGCAACAGTCAATCGGAGTGCCTGATCTTCATCAAGTTGCCATAAAAAAGCCACAGCCTGAAGCTGTGGCCAAGAAAGAAGGAACTCGATGAGGGGTGCTTGGAAGGAAACGAATGAATTGATTTTCGGCTGATGGTGTGTGAGGGATCAGCCGAAAACCTTGAGGTGGCCTAAGCGATCAGAACTTGAAGGTGGTCTTGAGGAGACCGCCAAAGTTGTTCAGATCGGCCCTGAAATCAGTGCCTACATCTTGGCCCAAGGGAGCACTGAGATAGTAGATCGCAGGCGTCACGCTGATGTTGTCGGTGACCTGGAACTTGTACCACCACTCCCAGGCATATTGCCCGTCGTTGGCATCAAAGCTGGCGTCATCACCTGTTTTGGTCAGGAAGGTGGGCTGACCGACGGCCATGCCGGCAGCATTGCCCTTGATGAACACATCGTTCCACTGCAGACCGACATACCAGGACTGGGATTGGGCGTTATCGAACGTTACGCAATCCGGACCAACGCAGCCGCTGTCAATCGTGTACTGGTTGAAGCCCCAGCCTGTGCTGATCGAAGGAATCCAGCCGGAATTGGAGGGCTGCCAGTAGGCACTGACGCCAACGGAGTTAACGCTGTCAGCGAAAAGAAAACCAGAGACAGCCGTAGGGGTACCGTTGCCGCCGTAGAGGCCAGCAACCCCGTTGGGGGTGGAGTAGGTGTAAGCAACGGCAAGGCCGAAGTTGCTACCCGTGTAGGCGATCTGGGCGGTGCCGGTCTGCTGGGAGCAATCGTTGCCGATGCCGCCTGCAGAAGTCTGATCATCTACATTAGAACAACCACGTGGGTTAAAACCAGTGTTTGGGTTAGAGACATTGCCAAAGTTGCCATTGGCGACCACATAGTTGCCGCTGACGCTGAACCCACCGCTCTTCCACCACAGACCACCACCTGCGCCGAGGTTGAGGCTGTAGGCGCCGGGGGCACCGCCGTAGGTGAAGATGTCGAGAACGGTATCAGCGGGGTACACGCTGGGCCAGACAGCCAGCATGTCGTCCTGACGGACCCGGGGACCGACGGTGGCGGTGAAGCTGCTGCCGATCGGGAACTGGTAGAAGAGCCGGTTGATCATGACCGAGTCAGGACCGGGAGGGCCTTCGAAGGCCACTTCCAGGGCGTTCAGGCCAACGATGGGCTGGCCGTAGGGGCCGTCACCGAAGTTGCCGGCGCGCAGGCGGGTGCGCAGCAGGTCTTTGCCGGTGAAGCTGGTGTCGAAGTCAATCCGCAGGTCGTAGTTGAAGGCGGTGGCACCTTGAAGCTGCTGGGCCAGATCCGTACGGGTACTGTCACCGCTGTAGGCGTTGGCACCGATCACGAAGGTGGCCTGACCTTTCAGCTTGGTGGTGGTGGAGAACTGGTTGGCCTCCAGCTCACCCACCTTGGCCTCGAGGCCATCAACCCGGCCCTTGAGCACGGCGAGTTCGGCTTCGAACTCCTTCATCAGGCGACGGAGCTCGTCGGTCACCTCGGTGATGCGGTCGAGGCAGGCGTTGAGCAGGGCGGCGGCTTCCCAGCGGCTCAGCGGCTTCTTGCCGCGGAAGGTGCCATCGGGATAGCCAGCGACGCAGCCGTAGCGCTCCACAAGGTTGGAGAGAGCCTGGTAGGCCCACTCGGTGGGCTGAACGTCGGAGAATTGGGTGATGCTGGTGACCTGCTCCTCGGAGCCGGAGTACTTGTTGACGCCGTTGATGTTCAGCTCAGAGGCCGAAACGGCCATCGGAGCCAGCAGACCGAGGGCTGCAGGCGCCAGCAGCAATTGCTGGAAAAGTTTCATGGGATCCTCACACACGAGATGGCGCAAAGCGCACATCACCACATTCACCCGGGCGGAACAGGGTGGCCAAGGAGGTTGTGCCAGAACGCGGAACGACCCAACGGGCGTTCAAAGTGTCGGGGCCCCGCAGCATGCCCCTGGTTGCCCATCGTCTGCGCTTGCCAGTGCCCCGGAGAGCGGCGGGCTGGTGGCTGGCGCTCGGCCTGATCTGGCTCGCCTGCACCGCCGCCGACCGGCTCTGGCTCCGGCTCGACCAGCGGCTGCCGGCCTGGGATCAGGCCGAATACCTCAACAGTGCCGTCGACCATGGCCGCGCCCTGGGCCTGCTCCCGGGCGGCGGCTGGCAGGGCTGGAGCGCCCTGCTGGATCTCTCCCCCAAGATCCCGCCCCTGGCCAGCCTGGTGAACGGCACCGTGATGGCCGCCGCCGGCGACACCCCCGACCAGGCCAGCTGGGCCCTTGCCCTCTGGCAGGCGCTGCTGCTGGCCGTGGTGGCCGGCTGGGGGCGGCAGCTGGTGGGCCCAGGGTTCGGCCTGCTGGCGGCGGCTCTGGTTGGGCTCACTCCGGCGCTGGCCGGCCTGCGGGTGGATTTCACCCTCGATCTGCCGCTCACCGCCACCGCGCTGCTGGCGCTGTGGTTGCTGGGGCGCTGGGTCGCACCGGCCCCCACCGGCGGCCGCTGGAGCCAGGGGCTCGCCGCCGCGGGAGCCATCGCGGCGGCCGTGCTGGTGAAGCAGAGCGCCCTGCTCGTGCTGGTGCTCCCCTGCCTCTGGGCCGCGGCGCTGGGCCTGGGCAGCCGGGGACGGCGGCTGCAGGTGCTGGCGGCCCTGGCCCTGGTGGTGGGGGTCAGCCTTCCCTGGCTGCATCACAACTGGATCACCACCCTCGGCGGTACCAACAGGGCCGTGATCGAATCGGGGGCGCGGGAGGGGGATCCGGAGCCCTTCAGCACCGCCAGCTTGCTCTGGTACCCAAGGCTCTGGCCCGAGCAGCTCGGGATTCCCCTGCTGGGCCCCGGGGTGCTGGGGGGCCTGCTGGCCTGGTTCGAGCGGCTGCGAACCGGGCCTGCGCCACTGCTGGCAAGCGAAAACGGCGGCGAAAGCGGTCGGGGCTGGGGCTGGGTGATCGGCTGCGCCCTGGCCGGCTGGATCTGCACCAGCCTCAGCCCCAACAAGGATCCGCGCTACATCGCCCCGGTGCTGCCCCTGCTGGTGCTGCTGCTGGGCTGGGGCTGGTGGAGCCTGCTGCGGCGCGCCCGGGGGCGCTGGGGGCTGGCGGCGGCGGCCTCGCTGCTCGGGGTCGGGCTGGCCGCGGCCGGGACCACGACGGCGGTGGAGCGAACCGGGCAGATCGAGACCCAGCCTGGCTCGCCCCTTCCCGCCGTGCTCACGGCGCTGCGGCAACAGGTGGGCAACCAACCCACCACCCTGGTGGTGATTCCCTCGGCCGGCCCGGTCAACCAACACAACGCCACCAGCTTCGGGCGCCTCGGCGGGGGGCAGATTCTCGGCCGGGAAATCGGCAAGCGGGAGCAGGAGCAGCCCCTGGTGCTCAACCAGGCCGATTGGATCCTGCTGGCCAGTGGCGACCAGGGCACCAAACGGAAGGAGTCGCGGCGCCTGAGCCGGGAGGTGCGGCGGGATGGCCGTTTCCAGATGGTCGGCAGCTGGCCCTGGGACAAGGGGCGCCAGCTTGAACTGTGGCGGCGCCGAGCCGGGGCCCCGCCAGCCCAGCGGTTTGATCGTCCGTTCATCGCCCTGGCCAGGGGGCTGGAGCGCGGGCCGGCCGGGCTGGCCGCGGTGTCCGATGCCATCGGCTCCCAGCACCAGCTCGATGGCCACTTTCTCTATCAACATCGCGTCAGCGATTGGGCCCGGGCGCGGCTGCGGCTGAACCGATCCGATCCCGATGCGCTCTGGAGCCTGGCGCTGCTGGCAGTGCTGCGCAACCGGCCCGCCGAAGCGGACGGCTGGTTCGCCCGGCTCGAGCAACTCGAGCGAACCAATCCCTGGCCCAGCGCCTACCGGGCCGTGGTGCTGCTGGCCGACTGGCAGGCCGGCACGGCCGCCTCCGTTGCCAAAGCCGCCTCCCTGAGGTTCGAGCAGCCCGTGCTGCCGGCCCTCGCGGATCTGGCCGGTGTCCTGCGCGGTGATCTGCGCCGAATCCAGCCGGCGAGGGCGTCCGTACCCCGCGCCATCGAGGCAGTCCGCGCCGAGCTCGAAGCCGGAGCGGAGCCCCGCCAGTAACCTCCTGCCGAGCAGCCCGGTGAACGATGCCCGTCGCAGAACCCTCCGCGACCGGGCGCGGCGCCGCTGGCCTTCCCCTCTGGTTTCCCCTGGCCCTCGGGCTCGGGCTGAGGCTGGTGCAGATCCAGGCGCCGATCCTGGGGGTCCACAGCTGGCGCCAGGCCGACACGGCCGCCATGGCCCGCAACTTCGTGGAGCAGGGTCTGGTGTTCTGGCGGCCCCAGATCGACTGGGGGGGGGCAGGAAGCGGCCTGGTGGAGGCGGAATTCCCCCTCTATCCCTACAGCGTGGCCCTGCTCTATCGCCTGTTCGGGGTGCATGAGTGGCTGGCCCGGGGGCTTTCGGTGGCGCTGAGCGTGCTGACGATCTGGCTGCTGATCCGGATCGGACGGCGGCTGGTGGGCGAGAGGGCGGGCTGGTGGGGGGGAGTGTTCGTGGCGGTGCTGCCGATTCCGGTGTTCTATGGCCGCAGCGTGCAGCCGGAGGCGGCCCTGCTGTTCCTGGCCGCCCTCTGCCTTGAGCGGTTCCTGGCCTGGCTGGAGCGCGGCGAACCCCTGGCGCTCCTGGTGGCCTGGCTGGCCTTCTGCGGAGCCTGTCTGATCAAGGTGCTGCCCTTCGTCTGGCTTGGGGTGCCCCTGCTCTGGCTCTGGGGGTCACGCCGCCGCTGGCGGGTGCTCCGCCATCCCGGCACCTGGCTGTTTACCCTGACCGCCCTGGCGGTGACAGCTCTTTGGTATTGGCATGCCCACCGGCTTGGCCAGAGCAGCGGCCTGAGTTTCGGCTTCTGGGGTGGGGAGGCCCACCGCTACAGCTGGCGTGACCTGCTCGGCCCCGGCTACTGGGCGGGCCTGGCCCTGAGGATCACGGTGCGGAACCTGGCGGTGGTGGGGCTGCCGCTGCTGGCACTGGGGCTGGTGGCGCTTCGCCGCATCCCGGACCGGCAGCAGCGAACCCGGGCCCTGGTCCTGCCGATCGGCCTGGGGGCCGTGATCGCTGCAGGGGCCCTGGCACCGGAGAGCAGCGCCGTCCACGAGTACTACCAATTGCCGCTTACCCTGTTCGCCGGCCCGCTGATCGGCCTGGGCTGGGTGCGGCTGCAGCAGGGAGCCGTGCCCTTCCTGAGCGGCAAGGGCTGGATCGTGCTGGCCTTGCTGATGGTTGTCAGCCTGACGGTCCTGACGATCGACTACTGGAGCCGGGAGCGAACGGCCGGTTCGGCGACCCTGGCGCTGGCCGAGCGGATCCGGCGGGACACCCCCGCCGGGGGGCGGGTGGTGGTGGTGAGCGGCTCGGACCCCACCGTTCTCTATCTGGCCCACCGCAAGGGATGGCTGGTCACGCCGGAGGGCCTGATGAAGCGCAGCCCGAACGAGTGGCGCGAACAGGGGGCGGAGGCTCTGGCCGGGAGCTATCGGGAGGTCGAAAGCTTCCTGCCCTTCGAGGATGGTCCCGGCAAGACCAGGCTGCAGCAATGGGTCCGCAGCCATTCGGGGGTGGAGGAGGCGGATTCGGGCTTTCTGATCCGGCTCGCCCCGGCTGGGCCTGGGCCCCAACCAACCCCCTGAGAGCCATGGATCACGCCAACCCTGATCCAGGCCATCCGCGCGTCCCTTGGCGCGGCCTGCTGCTGCTCTGGGGCGTCGCCCTGATCCTGGCCTTCGCGGGCCTGGGCAACCTGCCGCTGCGCGACTGGGATGAGGGCATCGTGGCCCGGGTGAGCCTGGAAATCGCCGATCGGGGTTTGCCCCAGGGGCTGCTGCCGACGCTGTGGGGGGACCCCTATCGGAACAAGCCCCCCGGGCTCCATCTCCTCATCGCCGGGGCCATCGCGCTCTGGCGCCTTGGCAGCGCCGCCGCCGCCGATGCCCTCCCGCCGGAGTGGGTGGTTCGGCTGGTGCCGGCGGTGCTCTCGACCCTGGTGGTGCCCCTGGTGGGGCTGGTTCAGTTCCAGCTGCGGCCGGGCCAACGGGCCACGGCCCTGGCCACAGCAGCCGTGATGGTGACCCTGCTGCCGGTGGCACGCCACGGCCGCCTGGCGATGCTGGACGGCACCCAGCTTTCGGCCATGGCCCTGCTGTGGTGGGCCCTGCTGCGCAGTCGGGCCGCCGGAAGCTCCCCGCTGCGGGAAGGGGGCCTGGCCGGCCTGGCCGGAAGCGGCCTGTTGCTGCTGAAGGCGCCGATCCTGCTGCCGGCCCTGGCGGCTGGGCTGATCGGGCTGGCCCTTGACCCCAGCGGTGGCCGTCCCCGCTGGACGCCGCTGCTGGCGGGGCTGGGGCTGGGGTTGGCCCCTGGGCTCGGCTGGCATCTCTGGCATGGACTGAAGCGTGGAAGCGACGCCCTCTGGCTCTGGGGCGGAGACGGGGTCACCCGGGTGCTGCTGGATGCCGGCGAAGGCAGTGACCTGGGTTGGAGGGTTCCCCTGATCAAGTTGCTGGAGGGCGGCTGGCCCTGGCTGCCGCTCTGGCCGTTGGCGCTGGTTCTGGCCTGGCGGCAGCGCCACACGCCCTGGGGGCGGTGGTGCCTAGTGCTCCAGGGGGTGCTGGCGGCGGCGATCCTGCCGCTGCGCACCCAGCTGCCCTGGTACAGCCACCCACTCTGGTTGCCCTTCGCCCTTCTCTGCGGGCCGCTTCTACCCCTGTTGCTGCAACCCCGGCGGGATCGCCCAGCGCTGCAGGTCGTGCCGGTGCTCTGGGCCCTGCTCGGCGGCGTTCTGCTGCTGCTCTCCCTGGTCGCCGCGAGCAGCCGAACCGGACTGCCCGCCGCCGTCAGCCTGCTTGTTTTGCCGGCGGGGGTGGGCCTGCTGGCTGGAGGCCTGCTTCTCCAGTGCCCGCTTGAGCGGCAGCGCCGCTGTGGCCTGGTCTTGCTGCTGACGGGCTGGTGCCTTTCCCTCCTGCTGCTCTTCCAGGGTCCGCTGTGGAACTGGGAATTGAACGAACGCGACGACGTTCGCCCCGTGGCCAGGCTGGCCAGGGAAGCGGCGGCAGTGGCGGTCGATCGCTCGCTGCCGATCTACATGACGGGAGACTCCGGGCAGCGACCGAGCCTCAGCTGGTATGCCCAGCGAAGGATCCTGCGGTTGCCGGAGAGGGCAGAGCCAAGCTCTCCCCAGCAGTTCCTGCTGATCGAGAAAGCCATCGAACCGCCCCCCCCGCTGCTGCTCCAGGCGGGTGCCCGTTGCCGGCTCACGGGGCTGGGCGCGCAGGGCTGGCAGCTCTGGCGTTGCACACTCCCGGATCAATCCGATGCACCGAGACACTGAACTGCACCGCACCCCTGAACGGAGCCCTGCATTGACGCAGCAAAGCCGTTCCTGGAACCACCTGGTCCTGGTAGCCGCCCTGCTGTTTGCCGTGGTGGGGCTGTCCCTGCAGTGGTGGCGCCTGCAGGTTCTTGCCGCCACCTATGACCAGGGCATCTTTCTTCAGGTGCTCTGGAACACCCTTCACGGCCACCCGTTCGAGAGCACCCTGTCCTCCCAGCTCTCGGCGAGCGTGACCCGTGACGACCAGTTACCGGCCTTGGGCTACCAGCGGTTGGGCCAGCATTTCACCCCAGCTCTGGTGCTCTGGGCTCCGCTTGTGGGCTTGCTCGGTGCCGGAGCCTTGCCCCTGGTTCAGGTGGGGCTGATGAGCGGGGCCGGTCTGGTGCTGCATCGGTTTGCCCTCCAAACGCTTGGACGCAACAAGGATCGGCTCGCGGCCCTGCTGGCCTGCTCCTTTTTCGGAGCCAATGCCGTGCTCGGTCCCACCTGGGGCAATTTCACGGATCTTTGCCAGTTGCCCCTGGCCTTTTTTCTGCTCCTCTGGGGGCTCAAACAGCGGCACTGGTGGCTGGTGGCCCTCTGCACCGTGCTGATTCCGATGATCCGGGAGGACACCGGCGTGCTGCTGGTGGGGGTGAGCCTCTGGATGCTCTGGCGGAGGAAGGAGCCATGGCCCCTGGCGCTTCTGCTTGGAGCGGTGGGAATCGGCTGGGTGGTGATCGTCACCAATTGGCTGATGCCCCTGTTCAGCGAAGACAATTCACGCCGCTTCATGGTGGAGAACTTCGGCCAGTTTCTGGGTGAACGTGATCGGGCCAGCAGCCTGGATGTGGGCGCCAGGATCCTCTCGCAACCCCTCGCCATCCTGCGGGAAATTCTCAACGAGCCGGGCGACACCCTTCGCTATCTCTTCGCGCAGAGTTTGCCACTTCTGTTCATTCCGTTGATCTCCCGCGATGCCTGGCTGCTGATGGGGTTGCCCTTCCTGGGGTTGCTCCTCGCCCAGGGGAAACCACCACCCCTCGACATCAATGTGCGGTATGCATTGCTTGTGGTGCCAGGCCTGTTTGCCGGGGCCGTGCTCTGGTGGGAGCGGCATTCAAGCGCATTCCATCAGCCGCGGCTTCGCTCGGCCTGGATCGGGGCGATTGGTCTCTCCATTCTGCTCACGATCACCAGCAATCCCAATCGAAGCCTCTCCTTCGTGATTCCTGACAGCGTGCGACCCTGGATCTACACCAACCCAAAACAGCTCTGGGACCATGGTCAGGCCGCCAGGAGGATCGTGAACCAGATCCCACACACCGCCAGCGTTTCAGCCACCACACCCTTGGTTCCTTTGCTTGCTGAACGGGAGGTGCTGGTGCGGTTTCCCCGCAACTGGACCTATCTGGACAGGGCAGGACAAGCCCCAGAGGTTGACTGGATTGTGGCAGATCTGGAGATGCTGAATCGCCATCTGGATGTCTCGGATGGCGATCGCAAGGAACTGGCCAGCATCATGGAACTGATGCCCGAGCTCTCCCCCGCCTATGGACTTGTGGATGTGCAGGGCGGCATCGTGCTGATGGGCAGGGGCCTCAAGGATCGGGCCGATGCCGTGGAACTCCGGGCCAACCTGGTCACGAAACTCGAGGCAAGAGGACAGGGAACAGTTCCAAGGTGAGCCCAGGGTTGATGAAGGGGATCGTTCGTCGTCATCTCCATTCATGAACGATGCCCCCGGAGGCACCAGATTCGGTGACTCCGGGGGCTCTCGCCGGGTCCGCTCTGGCGCGGAACCGTTTGAACTCAGAGCAGGCTGCCTGACATCAGACGGCGTTCTCCGCGATCAGCAGACCCTTGTGCATGGAACTGTGGCTCACGAACACCTCCTCCCCTGGGGGACAGCGTCAGCCGGTGGCGCATTCGGAGCGAGCAATGGAGCAAGCTCCAAAACCTCGTTCCACGTCACTGCTGACAGAACACAATGATCATAGCTGAAAATGGAGAGATCCCATGGGCTGATTGTCCATAAAAAAAGGCGCCCGATTGAGCGCCTTTTGATTGGTTGGTGCAGTGATTGATCCTATTCAAAGATGGAAAGAGGATTCAAAGCTCCGTAGGATCACTCCTTAGAGAGCGTTACCACGGGGCAGGACCTCCTCAGGGAAGACGAAGTTTTCATGGGGCTGGTCGGCCGGTGCCATCCAGGCACGCAGACCTTCATTGAGAAGAATGTTCTTCGTGTAGAAGGTCTCGA
>Ga0247832_1001210_pt1 | contig 47308 bp, 45 predicted proteins | sample LaCruzMarch2015__10_FD_192407 | JGI IMG/M metagenome (GOLD analysis project Ga0247832, IMG submission 192407) | Freshwater microbial communities from meromictic Lake La Cruz, Castile-La Mancha, Spain - LaCruzMarch2015_4m | ecosystem: Environmental > Aquatic > Freshwater > Lake | place: Spain... | reverse complement strand
TGCTTGATAACGAGAGTCGCGGCCACCCTTTGTTGAACCACCTGCAGAATCTCCCTCAACAATATAAAGTTCACACTTTTCTGGTTCAGTCCATTGGCAATCAGCTAACTTTCCTGGCATGCCACGTCCTTCTAGTAAACCTTTTCGGTTTCGAGATAGGTCGCGAGCTTTTCTAGCTGCAACTCGAGCGGCGGCGGCATCAATAGATTTTCGAACAATATCTTTACCCTCGCTTGGATTTTGTTCAAACCAAGAGGTTAAATGATCATTCATTGATTTTTGGGTAAATGATTTTGCTTCGGTATTTCCTAACTTTGTCTTGGTTTGTCCCTCAAATTGTGGCTCGCCGATTTTGATTGAAATAATTGCAGTTAAACCCTCACGCACATCATCACCAGTAAGGCGATCCTCTTTTTTGCGGATAAATCCCCACTCCTCGCCAAACTTATTTACGATCGAGGTAAGTGCGGTTCGGAAACCCTCTTCGTGGCTGCCACCCTCGTGGGTGTGAATGGTGTTAGCAAAGCTATATACCGATTCAGAAAAGCCATCATTCCACTGCATTGCAATTTCAAGTGCGATCTTCTGTTTCTTATCCTCTTCAACAAAGGCGATGATATTTTTATGGGTTGCGCCTTTTGATAAATTTAAGTGCTTAACAAAATCAATAATTCCACCATCGTATTGATAACGGGTGTGTAATTGATTTCCTTTTTCATCAACATGGCCGGCACGATCATCGGTTAAAGTAATAATTAAACCTTTATTTAAAAATGCCATTTCGCGAAACCGGGTAGATAGGGTCTCGTAGGAAAAATCAGTAGTTTCAAAGATTTCTTTAGATGGCCAAAAGACAACAGTGGTGCCAGTTCCTTCGACTGTTGCACCCTTTTTAACTGGTGCGATTGGAACTCCTAATTTATAACTTTGCGAGTATAAATTTCCATCGCGTTTAACCTCGACTGCAAGATCTGTTGATAATGCATTTACAACAGAGATACCAACACCGTGCAAACCACCAGAAACACTGTAACCACCATCGCCAAATTTTCCGCCAGCGTGTAAAACTGTAAGTACAACTTCAAGTGCTGGTTTCTTTTCAACTGGATGGATATCAACTGGAATGCCGCGACCATTATCAATTACCTTTACCGAACCATCTTTTTGTAAAATTACATTTATTTCTGTGCAATAACCAGCTAATGCTTCATCAACTGAGTTATCTACAACCTCATAAACTAGGTGGTGTAGGCCGCGCTCTCCAGTTGAACCGATGTACATGCCGGGGCGTTTACGAACTGCATCTAAACCCTCTAGAACGGTGATATTTGAGGCGTCATAACCTTGACTTGGTGCTTTAGTCGCGGGTTGTTTTGTCGCCATAAATCACCTCGCTTAATCTCTTAGAATTAAACCTCGCCGCTTTTTAGCGGTACATGGGGTGAATCTTACTCGGATTGGCTACTTAGAATTGTTGAAAATCAACGCTCTGTGGCACAAATGCGCCTCTTTTAGCCAACTTTTGTGGGTGGATACAGGATTTATCTATCCGTAGGTATCTCTGGGGCCGCGGGCGCCCTTTATGGAGCGAAGCCCTTTCTTCCAACTTGGAGCTTGGGGTCCGATAAAGATCAAGGATTCAACAAGTGCACCAGGAGCAGATGAGGAGATGATTTTTAATAACTCATCTGACATTAACCGCATTTGAGTCGCCCATGCAGATGATGAGCTTTGAATTGTTAATCGACCATCGTTTAATGAGATTGGTGTTGTGTGTTCTGCAATATCTGCGCCCACAATTGTTTTCCAATCACTAAATAAATTTCCCTCTGCAATACCTTGATTCCAATTACGGTTTTGAATTACTTCAGATAAGACAAAAGCAAGTGATTGTGGGTCGGCGACCTTTTGGCGCACCTCACTTTGATGTTCATTTTTTTGTTTGCGAAACCCAGAGCGATAAAACTTATATATTTCTTTTGCTAAATCTCGTTTCATAATTTAGTAACACCACCATTTTTTACTAAATACTTATCGCCAGTAAGTGATTTAGGAAGATCACTATCTACCGCAACTGTAATTATGGTCTGCTCGGCTGATTGCGCAATTACTGCTAAATGTTCTCGCCGCTCTTCATCAAGTTCAGAGAAAACATCATCTAAAATTAAAATGGGCGCTAAACCATCCTTCTTTAAAAGTTGGTAGGTGCTTAACTTTAAAGCAAGTGCAATTGACCAAGACTCACCATGGCTGGCGTAACCCTTAACTTGGTGATCGCCCAACGTTAAAAGTAGATCATCTCGGTGTGGTCCACACAAGGTTAAACCCCGCTCAATTTCAGCACCTCGATTATTAATTAACTTCTCCATAATTTTATTTGAGTTTTCAGTTGCGTTATCACTTGGGTTATCAACACTTGATTTATAAATAATTTCAGCTGGTTTAGTTGATGATATCTCCTTATAAACCATATTGAATATGGGTTGAATCTCCTTTAAAACCGAGATTCGCAATGCAATAAGTTCGCCACCAAATTGAGCAACCTGTTTATCCCAAGGCGCAAGGGCATCATTGTTAGCCCGAGATTTTAAAAGTGAGTTTCGTTGTTTTACCGCTCGATCGTAATCTGAAATTACTGCAGCAATTCTGGGAGATCTAAGGGTTAACAATTGATCAATAAATCTGCGTCGCTCAGATGGATCACCTCTGACAATATCTAGATCTTCGGGTGAGAAGTAAATACTTTGTACAATTCCAAAGATTTCTTTTTGGCTACGTACTGGGTTTTGATTTACTTTGGCCCGGTTAGCTTTATCTGAATTAATCTCAAGCTCGATTAAAACCTCTCGGTCTGGGTTTTTAACCTTTGCGCGAATATATGCAGAGTTGTTTCCTAGTTTTACCAATGGAGTATTTGAGGAGACTCGGTGAGAGCTTAAAAAGGTGAGGTAGAGGATGCTTTCGGCGATATTGGTCTTACCCTCGCCATTTTTGCCAACAAAGATAGATATCCCTGGATTTAAAACTAGATCTAACTCAGAGTATGAGCGGTAATTGGTTAGCGCTAAATTTGTGATTAACACTCTGTTAGAGATTTATGTTTATGAGGAGTAACGCATCGGCATTAACAAGTACTTGTAATTGCTAATTGGTGCGCTATTTGCCTCGGTTTGTCCAGTTAAGACAGCTGGTTTGTTGGCGCCAGTGAATGCGATGTGCACAAAGGCTGATTGAATTGCATTTAAACCATCGACTAAAAATTGTGGGTTAAAAGCGATATTTATATCCTCGCCTTTGTAATTAATATCTAACTGTTCAGTTGCTTGTGCCTCTTCGCCAGTTCCTGCCTCTAGTCGCAGCGAGTTACTAGAGAAGTTAAGTCGTAGTGGAACTGTTTTATCAGTTACTAAAGCAACCCGGCGAACTGAATCTAGTAATGGCGCGACCTCAATAACTGCATCGGCGGTTGATTCATTTGGTAGTAAGTGGCGGAAAGGTGGGAAGGAGCCATCTAAAACTCGAGATGTCATAGATTTACCTTCAGTGATAAAACCAACTAATTTTTCATTTGATGCACTTGGTGAGAGCGCAAGTGTTACCTCGGCATTTCCCACTAAAGATTTTGCAGCATCAGCTAATGTGCGAGCGCGCAGTAGTGATGTCGTTTCAATTGTTGCGTCGGCAGCGTTCCAATTTAATTCTCTAACCGCTAGTCGATAGCGATCAGTTGCTGCTAATGTAATTTGGTTTTTATTTATTTCAACAAAGACGCCGGTTAGGGTTGGAAGTGAGTCATCTTTGCCAGCTGCAATAGCAACCTGGTTAATTGCAGTTGAAAATAAATCACTAGTTAATTTTCCAGTAGCTGCCGGTAATGTTGGAAGTGTTGGGTACTCAGCTAGTGGCAATGTTGGTAATGTAAATTTAGCGCTGCCCGCCGTTACTAATACTCTAGTGCCCTCTAATATAAATGTGACTGGTTTTGCAGGAAGTGATCTTGCAATATCTGCTAACAATCTGCCAGGAACTAAAACTTTGCCTTTTTGATTTACATCTGCAGAAAACTTTGCTTTGGTAGATGTTTCTAGATCTGATCCAGACAGGGTTACCTCTTGGTCAACATCAATAACTATTCCCAGTAACGCAGTTGTGATTGGACGGTTAGAGATGGATTTAGAAACCCAATTGACAGCATCGACCAACGGGTCTCGTTCTACAATAAATTTCATCTTATCCTCTTTTGCTAATCACTACTTTTTAACACTGTTTAATTCCTTGTAAAGTTTATGCCTCTTGCTTTTTTTCACACAGTTCTTTAATCCCCACCCTTTATCTCTATATATAGTGGTTAGTAGTAACCAGGTGATATTGCTGTGGGAGGTAGGTAAAACCGCAGGTCACACGCAGTAAAGTTACTTACAACCACTGTGTATAAACGGTGGAAAAGCTGTTTATTAAGGGTTTACCAAAACCCCTAAAAGCAGATTATCCACAGTTATCCACAACTTATCCCCAGTCTGGGGGTTAAAACTGTGGTTAACCTTTTTATCAAAACTTCTATATTTAATTGGAGTTAAAACTATTTTTTAGATTGCTGCTTAATTCGGTTGGTTAGCTCGGTGACCTGGTTGTAAATCGATCTGCGCTCAGCCATTAATTGGCGGATCTTTCGATCAGCATGCATAACTGTGGTGTGATCGCGCCCCCCAAAAGCTTGGCCGATTTTTGGAAGAGATAACTCTGTTAATTCGCGGCACAGGTACATAGCGATCTGGCGAGCATTTACTAAAACCCTAGAGCGAGAGGTTCCACAAAGATCCTCAACTGAGAGGCTGAAGTAGGAGGCGGTCTGCGCCATGATGGTTGGACCAGTTATCTCTGGGCCACCCTCCTCTTGAATTAAATCCTTTAAAACAATCTCTGCCAAAGAGAGATCCACTAATTGTCGGTTTAATGAAGCAAAAGCGGTTACGCGAATTAATGCACCTTCGAGCTCGCGGATATTTGTAGAGATCTTTGATGCGATGTACTCGAGAACATCATCCGGAGCATTTAATTTATCCTGCGCCGCTTTTTTACGAAGAATTGCAATTCGAGTTTCAAGCTCTGGTGGTTGAATATCGGTAATCAAACCCCACTCAAATCGGGAGCGCAAGCGATCCTCAAGAGTTGTTAATTGTTTTGGCGGGCGATCGCTAGAGATAACAATCTGTTTGTTAGCGTTATACAAAGTATTAAAGGTATGGAAAAACTCCTCTTGGGTACGCTCCTTATTTTCTAAGAATTGAATATCATCAACCAACAAAATATCTAGATCGCGGTAACGTTTTTGAAAAACCGAGGCTTTATCATCACGGATTGAGTTAATAAAGTCATTAGTGAACTCTTCAGATGAAACATAACGAACCCGGGTTGAGCCATAAAGCTCTTTTGCGTAAGCACCAATCGCATGTAGTAAGTGGGTCTTACCCAATCCTGATTCACCGTAAATAAATAGCGGGTTGTAAGCCTTTGCTGGCGCTTCAGCAACCGCAACAGCTGCCGCATGAGCAAAACGATTTGATGCACCGATAACAAAAGTTTCAAAGATATAACGCGGGTTTAATTGAGAGGCCTCGGTACTTAGTAATGAGGTGGAGTTTCGACCAGTTCCTGATTTAGGCTCTTGGTATTCAACGGTTTCTTCAACTACCTCTTCAACAAGATCACTCTTAGCCTCTGTTGTAACTGTAACTGCAATATTAATTTTCTCACCAAGCAGATTTGTTAACTCATCACTGAGCAATGCCCGAAGACGGGTCTCTAGAACATCCTTAGTAAAGAGATCTGGAGCTGACAAAAGTAGATTTGATCCCTCTTCAGCACTTCCCGGAAGAAGTCCGAGTGGTTTAGTGCGGGTAAGAAATGCGCTGTATTGGGGGGTGGAGACGGATTCCACCACTTGATCCCACAGCATTTGCAGATCTACTTTGACCGCACTATCCATAACCACGACCTACATCCCGGCTAAAAGCCCTAAAATCATTATCCACATAGTTATCCACAGGCTGTGGTCTAAACCTGCCCTTTAAACTTCCAAAAGGCTCCAAAGATGGGGAAATCTGTGGATAGAGGGCGAAGGTAGGGGTAAAGGTCAAGAAAAGCAACTGGTTATCCACATTATTTTCCGCATACAGGGTTGGGGAGGGAGCTTTTTGGGCGGTTTGACCCTACTTGTCCCCAACCCCTACCCTTACGACCCTTAACCGCTGTGGCTCAAAAAGCTTGCACCCAGGCTGATGAGAATCAATACGAGAGTAATTACTAGGAGAGATTTATGAAGCGCACCTTTCAACCCAATGTACGCAAGCGTGCAAAGAAGCATGGATTCCGTGCCCGTATGGCCACCCGTGGTGGACGTGGAGTTTTATCAGCCCGTCGTGCCAAAGGCCGCGCAAAAATCTCCGCTTAACTAAAAATCTAGTGTTACCAAAATCCAACCGCTTGCGGTCGGGTGCTGAGTTCACCCGAATTAGTAAAACTGGCCACCGAGCCTCATCTGCCAATTTAGTTATTTACGCAGCGCTTGAAAGTAATACAACCCCAAAGATCGGTTTCATTGTCAACCGCTCAGTTGGTGGCTCAGTTACCAGACATCTAGTTACCAGAAAATTACGTCATGATTTTGCTTCATACATAAACAAGTTACCAAAAAACACAATGTTGGTAGTTCGAGTATTAAAAGAACAAAAGGATTACCGAGCCGAGGTTGCTAGCTCTATCACAAAGATTATTTCAAAGTTAACCAAGGTAGATGCATGAAAAAATCTTTTCTATATTTAATCTCTACCTACCAAAAATATATTTCAGCTAACCGACCACAAAAATGTAAGTACTACCCATCCTGTTCAAATTACACCTCCCTTGCAATTGAGGAGTTTGGTGCAAAGGGATTATTAATGGCAGTTTGGCGATTTGTTCGTTGCAACCCACTCTCTAACGGTGGGGTTGATTACCCATCAGTGGGATCACGGGCTAGATTAAAAGAGAGGTTATCCGCCTAATGGGATCGATTTTAAACCCTTTATATTCAGCTGTTTCCTGGGTAATGATTACCTTCCATGATCTATTAAGTTTTACCAACAATCAAGATCTACAGTGGTCAGTTGGAATTATCGGCTTAGTTATTTTGATTCGAATTATCTTAATTCCACTATTTGTAAAGCAGATTAAAAGTCAGCGCGCTCTAACCGCCTTGCAACCACAAATGAAGGCGATTCAAAGAAGTACAAGGATGATCGACAGAAGCAATCAGAAGAGATGATGAAGCTTTACAAGGAGCATAAAACAAATCCTTTTGCCTCATGCTTTCCTATTCTGGCCCAAGCACCTATTTTCTTCGCTCTCTTTACAGTGTTAAATGGCATCAGCCAAGATAAACCACGTGGATTATTAAAGGGCGATTACTTGATATCGGCACAAGAGGCTAGCTTCTTTGGCGCCCCATTATCTGGCACATTTTTAGGATCATCAGATAGCACAACAAAGTTAATCTCAGTTATTTTAATTATCTTTATGTCAGCAACCACCTTTACAACCCAACGCCAATTAATGGTTAAGGGAATGCCAAAGATGGATTCATCAAATAATATGATGTTGCAACAGCAAAAAATTATGCTTTATTTATTCCCGGTGATATTTGCAGTAACTGGTGTTAACTTTCCAGTCGGAGTTTTAATTTACTGGTCAACTACAAATCTTTGGACCTGGGGTCAGCAATATTATGTAATTAAGCGAAACCCAACACCAGGCTCTCCTGCATATGAAGAGTTACAAAAAAAGAGGATCGAAAAGGGTGTAATTCCTAACCCAGATGATCCAACCACCAACTCTGAGGGTGGATCGGTTGCGGTAGAGGAGCCAAAAGGTCAGCGGAAACAACCAAAGAGGAAGAAAAAGAAGCGTTAAGTACAAATCGGTACAAAAACTATCAAAGCATTACAAATAGGAAATTGGAGATAAAATGAGCAAAAAGGTTGAAGAGAAGGTAGTTGAGAAGAAGTCTCTACTCGCAAGACTTGAGGAGGAGGGGGATGTCGCAGCTGATTACCTTGAGGGGCTGCTAGATATCGCCGATCTTGATGGAGATATTGATATTGATGTTGAGAATGATCGTGCCGCTTTAGCTATCGCTGGCGGAAAGTTAAACCACCTAGTTGGTGCCCGCGGAGAGGTCTTAGATGCTCTTCAAGAGTTAACCCGCCTAGCTGTTCAAACCTCCCTGGATGAGCGCAGCCGCTTAATGCTTGATATTGATGGCTTCCGCAGTGATAAAAAAGAGGAGTTAGCGAAGCTGGCAAAGGAGGTCGCCGAGGAGGTTAAATCCACCGGCGAATCTGTGAAGCTACGGCCAATGAACGCCTTTGAGCGAAAGGTTGTCCATGACACCATTCAAGAGTTTGGGCTTACTAGCGAATCTGAGGGTGAAGATCCAGATCGCTGTGTTGTAGTTCTTCCAGCTTAAATTTAAGTTTCACGTGAAACCCACCCCAGAGCTTCTCGCCTACTTTAAAGGCCGAGAGGATCAGATCCAGCAATACGCCCAATTTTTGGCGGGGGCTGGAATTGAACGGGGGTTGATCGGCCCAAAAGAGGGGGATCGGATCTGGGAGCGCCATATCGCTAACTGCATCCCAATCACCACAATCATTCCACAAGGGGTACGGGTGGTAGATATTGGCTCTGGCGCTGGCCTGCCAGGTGTTGTGATCGCATTAGCCCGGCCAGATCTAAAGGTAAGCCTGGTCGAACCCCTGCAACGCAGGGTTGATTTTTTAAATGAGATTGTCGCCGAGCTTGGCTTAGATATTGAGGTAATTAGAGGTCGGGCCGAGCGAGTTAAAAAGCAGTTTGAGGTAGTTACCGCCAGGGCTGTCGCTCCACTCGATAAGTTAATCAACATCTCCTGGCACATGATTCCCAAGACCGGCTCATTAATGGCGATGAAGGGGGAGTCGGCAGCGGATGAAATCCTGTCAACTACCCTCAAAAAAGGTGCAACCGCTCAATTACATGAGATTTCCCTCCCCAACCTACCGATTGCCAGGGTCATTCAAGTCAAAAAAGGTGCTTAACTTCCGCCCATGAGCACCGAAAATGTTTCACAGGAAACAGCGCCAGCAAAGCCGGTTATTGGTGTCCGCAGATTAAAGGAGCCGATGGTCGCTCCCCTAAAAACACGAATCTTTACCGTCGCCAACCAAAAGGGCGGGGTTGGAAAAACCACCACCGCAGTCAATCTAGCTGCTGCCCTAGCCATGGGTGGGTTAAAGGTTTTAGTTGTTGATCTAGATCCACAAGGAAATGCATCAACCGCCTTTGGTATCGATCGCGCAAACTCCGCCGGAATGTATGAGGTTTTAATTAATGACCTCGCAATGGAGCAGGTCGCGGTAAAGGTTTCTGGCTTTCCCCACCTAGAGGCTATCCCAGCAAATAGCGAGTTAGCGGGTGCTGAAATTTTATTAGTACCAGCGGTTGCTCGAGAGTTTAGATTAAAAAGTTCATTATTAAATTTCTTAGAGGCAAGACAATCTGCCGGCCAAAGATTTGATTATGTATTTATTGATTGCCCACCATCCCTTGGTCTGTTAACAATTAATGCATTAGCTGCAGCGGATGAGGTCTTAGTTCCAATTCAATGCGAGTACTACTCACTAGAGGGTTTGTCATTACTACTTGAAACTTTAAATGAGGTACAAAAGCGATTAAATCCAAAGATCTCATTAACCACAATTGTTTTAACAATGTTTGATAGCAGAACTAGATTAGCTAGTGATGTTGCAGATAATGTTAAAAAACATTTTCCACGTGAGTTAATTGATATTCCAATACCAAGAGCGGTGCGAGTTTCAGAGGCGCCATCATATGGACAAACAGTGATGACATATGACGCTGCATCTCCTGGCGCAATTGCTTATTTAAGTGTTGCTCGAGAGATTGCAAATCGTGGCGGCGCACCAATTAATAATTTAAATCCAAAACTTACAAATGAGAGCGCATCATAAATGTCAACACGTAAAGGTGGCTTAGGTCGCGGCTTAGATGCATTAATTCCAAACTCAGTTATTCCAGCAGAAATTACGACTGCCAGTGGCGTAGTTGTTGCAGACCGTAATGAAGTAGATATTAATTTAATCTCACCAAATCCAAAACAACCAAGAACAGTTTTTGATGAGCAACAATTAAATGAGCTAGCCGCCTCAATTAAAGAGGTTGGTTTACTACAACCACCAGTTGTTAGATCTATTGGTAATGGTAAGTATCAATTAATTATGGGAGAGCGCAGATACCGCGCCTCAAAACTTGCCGGCTTAAAATCTATTCCAGTAATTATTCGGCAAACTCCAGATAATCAATTACTGCGTGAAGCTTTAGTTGAAAATATTCATCGCAGCCAATTAAATCCACTTGAAGAGGGCGCGGCGTACCAACAATTACTAAATGATTTTGGTTATACCCATGATGAGTTAGCGGATCGATTAGGAAAATCTCGCCCAGCAATTACCAACACTATGCGATTGTTAAATCTGCCAGCATCGGTACAGCGCCGAGTTGCAGCTGGCGTGTTAACAGCAGGACATGCCCGCGCACTCTTGTCATTAAGTGATGAAAAAGAGATTGAGGCGTTAGCAAATCGGATTGTTGCTGAAGGTTTAACTGTTCGCGCAGTTGAGGAGATTGTTGCTACCGGAGGGGCCAAAATCAAAGGTGGCACAGTAAAGCGGGGCAAATTATTAGCACCTAGATTGAAGGAGATTGGCGATCAATTATCAGATGCCTTAGATACCCGAGTAAGTGTTGAGTTGGGTAAGAAAAAAGGAAAGATTGTGATTGAGTTTGCAACAGTTGAGGATTTAGAGCGAATTACAAAACTTATTAATTAATTGAACGCTGTTCCATCTCATTTTTAATTACCCCACCTAAAGCTTTAATTCCTTCTCTGATGCGTTCAGGTGTTGGGTGGCAGTAGGAAAGTCGCAGTGACCATGAACCAAAACCATCGGCGTAAAAAGCGGTTCCTGGCACATATGCCACCTTCGCCACAATCGCCTTTGGCACCAATGCATTTGTATCAATCTCAGGTGGAAGTGTTACCCAAATATAAAAACCACCCGCCGGTTTTGTCCAGGTCGCATTTTTTGGAAAGTACTTATCTAAAGATTCAAGAGCGGCATCGCGGCGAACCTTATACAACTTAGCGAAGGAGGCGATCTGATCTCGCCAGGGCTGATCAGCTAGGTAGCTAGAGATGGCAAGTTGAGTAAAGTTTGATGGACATAAAATTGAAGACTCAGAAGCGATTACTAACTTCTCCTTTAAAGCTTGAGGAACTAGCGCCCAACCAATTCTAAAACCAGGTGCAATAGTTTTTGAGAATGAGCCTAAGTAAATTACATTCTCTGGATCCTCTGCCCGCATAGCATTTGGTGATGGCTTATCAAATCCCAACAAACCATAAGGATTATCCTCAACTACAAAGATTTTCTCTTCCCGACAGATCTCTAAAATTTCAGTTCTGCGTTCAGCTGGCAGCAATACACCAGCTGGGTTTTGGTAATTTGGAATTAAATACAAAAACTTAATTTTGCGACCAGCTGCGCGAGTTGCGGTAATCGCTTCCCGAAGTGCATCTGGAATCAAACCATTATCATCCATCGCAACATGAACTACCTGTGCTTCATATTGGCGGAAGGTGCCAAGCGCTCCGACATATGAAGGAGCTTCAACTAGAACTACATCATTTGGATCAATAAAAATTCGAGAGATTAAATCAAGTGCTTGTTGTGAACCAGTTGTCACAATTACATCATCTGGATGCGCTTTGATTCCTTCTAGCGCCATCATGTCGCAAATCTGCTCACGTAATCTTGGATGGCCCTGGCCACTGCCGTACTGCAACGCTTCAGAGCCATTATCTAAAATTAATTTTTGAACAACCGATGCCATCATCTCCATTGGTAACGCGGAAAGATTTGGCATGCCACCAGCTAAGGAGACGATCTCTGGCCGGGAGGCGACTGCAAATAATGAGCGGATCTCGCTGGGCTTCATATGAGCGGCGCGATGAGCAAAGCGCTGGGTTAGATTCTCAGGTAACCCGGTTCTAACTCGCGCTGGCTCATTTTTCATAAACAAACTCTGCCACAGCAATGGCCAATACCGTTAATTAATTGCGCAATCCCGCACGACGTAAATCAGAGAGCCGCAAGGTGCCAGTCTTTGCATCATCCTCAGCTGATAAGTAAAGCCGTTGAATCGCTACCAAAATCGCTTCTACCAATGAATCACGAAATTGTGGGTCACTTAAACGTTTTGCATCCCCTGGATTTGAAAGATAACCAAGATCGATGCGAACCGCAGGCGCCTTTGTTAATCGCAAAATATCCCAACTTTTGCCATGGGTTCGACAATTTAGTAGATCGGTACGAGCACAAATCTCTCTTTGAATTAAGGTAGCAAATCGCTCACCAACAACCGAGTGAACTCCTTGAACATCTCGGCCATAGTAATAAGTTGCAACCCCATTAGCCTTTGGATTTGTACTGCTATCTACCTTTAAGGCGATAAATAAATCTGCGTTAACTGAGTTTGCTAACTCAATTCGTTGATTCTCAAGTGGTGAGTTTTTAGCGCTACGGGTTAAAAGAACTGTTACACCCAAAGCTAATAATCTTCCCTCTAACCGTTGAGCGATATCAAAGACCAGCTCTGACTCGATAACTCCATTTGCAACCTCACCTTTAAACTCACCACCCCAACTTGGGTCAATCACAATGATTTTATTTGCTAAGGCTGGACTGCGAACTGCATGTTTTGTACTTTCCCGAAGTGCACTAGGTGCACCACCAGATACCGTCTTTACCAATCGCATTAAGGCGATCAAAGTTCCAGGACCACACTTACCGTCAACTGCAACACCAACTGATTTTTGAAACTCTTTAACTGCTGACTCAGTTAGTAAACCGTAAACACCATCAATCTTTCCGCAATTAAATCCCATCTCAACTAATCGAGATTGCAAATTACTTACATCATCACCATGCATCAAAGCGGTGGAGTTTAAAGCAAGCACACGATCACCTAACTTATATCTAGCCTCTTCTAACGCACGAGCACTTACCTGATCAACAACACCAGTAACCTTTAAGCCACGCTCTTGTTGAAAAGCCTTAACCGCCTCTTCTACTACATCATCAAAGTTATCGGTGGGCTTACTTAAAAAACCAAGGCGAATTAAAATATTAACGAAGAGGGCGACCGCATCTCCGCGATCGCCCCGAGTTAAATCTTTGCTCATAAGTAATTCATCTTTGATTAGTAAAGCAAATTACTTAATAAAGCTCTCTAAATCCTTTAACAATGCTGGCTTTGGTTTAGCGCCAACAATAGTTTTTACTACCTCGCCATTTACAAAGACATTCATAGTTGGAATTGATGAGATCCCATACTTCATCGCAATAGCTTGTTCTTCATCGGTATTTAACTTAACAATCTTGATTTTGCTGCCATGTTCATTGGAGATCTCCTCCAGAATTGGACCAACTGCGCGGCAAGGGCCACACCACTCTGCCCAGAAATCAACTAGTACTGGGGTCGTGCTCTTCAATACAACTGCATCAAAATCTGCGGTAGTTACCTTTGTGGTTGCCATTGCTTCTCCTTTAAATTTACTTGATATTTATGTAATGCCTAGATTCTACTTTTAATTCCCACCAATTGTTTGATTTATCAGTGGCCAGAAAGAAAACGCTCTGCATCCAAGGCGGCGGCACAGCCTGAGCCAGCTGCGGTAATTGCTTGGCGGTAGGTGAAATCAACTAAATCACCACAGGCGAAAACACCTGGCAGATTTGTACTAGTTGAACGACCAACCACATTTACATACCCTTCAGCATTTAAATCAACCTGACCAACAATTAACTCACTTCTTGGAATATGTCCGATGGCGACAAATAAACCAGTGAAATCCTTAACCGATTCCTCACCCGAAACAGTATTTTTAACCTTCAAACCAACAACCTTGTTCTCACCCAACACATCAATTACTTCATGATTCATTAACAGTTCAATCTTTGGATTAGCTTTTACTCGATCAATCATAATTTTCGAGGCGCGGAAGGTATCGCGTCGGTGAATTAAAACTACCTTGCTCGCAAACTTAGTTAAGAAGCTAGCCTCCTCCATTGCAGAGTCGCCACCACCCACAACTGCAATTACTTGATCGCGGAAGAAAAATCCATCACAGGTTGCACACCATGAAACACCATGGCCAGATAACCGTTTCTCATTTGGTAAACCAATCTCTTTATACGCCGAGCCCATCGCTAAAATAACCGCTTTAGCTTTTACCGTGTTTCCAGAGCCGTCAGTTACCTCTTTAATCTCACCATCTAATTTCATCGACACAATATCATCGGTGATAATTTTGCAATCAAATCTTTCAACCTGCTTGCGCATCGACTCCATTAACTCAGGGCCCATTACGCCTGTTGGGAAACCAGGAAAATTCTCTACCTCGGTGGTATTCATTAAGGCACCACCAGCTGTAACTGAGCCCTCGTAGATAATTGGTTTTAACTGGGCGCGTGCTGCATAGATCGCTGCGGTGTAGCCAGCCGGGCCGCTGCCAACAATTACTACCTCATTAATTTCACTCATAATCTGATCCTACCTCATTAATTTCACTCATAATCTGATCCTACCTCACCGCTCTGCTCATTAAATTAATTGCACTTTTGATCTCTTTAACTTTAAATACAAAGCCTAAAATTAAATAAATTAAGGTACTAATTGCTGAAACCAGGATCAACTGAATTAAATTCCCGCCTGGCAAAGAGTCGCGAATTAAGAATAATGGGGCAATTGCAAAGGTAAAGATGGCGATTAATTTTAAGTAGTGAAAAGCAATCGCTGGTATCGCTAGATTAATCTGATGTTTTTTGATTAGGTAAAAAGAAATACCAACACCGATAAAGTAGTGAACAGTAAAGATAACTGCCATTGCAACCACAACCCATTTAGATTCAATATAAATAGCAGCCGCAACTGATAATAAAACTGAGATCAGATTCATAATAAAGTTACCAATTGCTTGCGCCTTAAGATTTTCAAAGGCATTTAAACCACGCAGAAGTATCAAATTTATACTTACTGGGATCAAACCAAGTGCGAAACCAGCCAAGGTATATCCAAGGTAGTTTGCATCATCGGCGGATATACCAAAGTAAAGGGTGCGGGCAATCAATGGACCAAAAAACAAAAAGATTAATGAGGCTGGAACAATAAATACACCGACCACCTTGATGGCATTACTTAACTCACTCTTTATCTCAGGGATCTTCTGATCAATTACCAGGTTAGCTAACTTTGGTAACAATGCGGTCATTACCGATACGGTAATAATTGAGTGAGGCAAAATGAGGATTAAATAAGCGTTGCTGTATGGGGTGTAGCCAACACCAGTTGTTACACCATTAGCTGCACTTTCAACTGCGGCGCTGGTTGCAATAATAATCGTTACCAAATAAGACAACTGACTAATTAATGCATATAAGAAGGACCAACCCGCTAACTTAATCGAGTTAAATAATTGGGTATTTTTTAAATCAAATTTAAATGACAATCGAACACCGCTGCGATAAACCACTGGAAGTAAAATTGCCGCCTGGGCCAGGTAGCCAAATGATGTACCAGCACCAAGCCAGTAAATATCGGAAGTAGTTATGTTTCCAATACTTAATTGATCCCGGTTTAACAAGTACCAACCAAACAGAGCGATGACAATTAAGTTGTTAATAACTGGCGCCCACATCATGGGGCCAAATCTGCCCTTCGCATTAGCAATCTGACCAAGTAGAGCAAATAAACCAAGGAAGAAAATTTGCGGCAGGCAGTATCGCATAAACAAAACAGTGACCTCAAACTCTGGTAAACCATTAAATTTAGGTGCGTAAATATCAACTATTTGTGGGGCTAGCCAGATTCCAATTAAGGTTAAAGTAAGTAAAAACAAAACAGTTGCGGTAAATAATCTTGAGATAAATGCATGCCCGCCATCACTATCGCGAAGTGAGCGAACAATTTGTGGCACAAAGACTGCGGTTAATGCCCCACCAATTAATAGGTTATACAAAATATTGGGCATCGTATTTGCAACATTGTAGGTATCACCAAGTAAGGCGGTACCAAGTAAGGCAACTAAGAGTAGATTTCGAATCAAACCGGTAATACGGGAAACAATTGTGCCCGCCGCCATCAAGGTGGAGGCTTTTGCGATTGAATTACTTGTCATTACTCAATCCCCTCCTACCCTTTGTAATTTTTTGTCCCTTGCGAAATCTTCGTAAACTTTGAATTATCGCAGCTGCAAATAAAATTACCGCCGCCCCTGATGTTATCCAGGTGGCAGCTGGACTAATTACCGATAACTTTAAAGAGATATTAACTGGAAAACCAATTGGTTTATTCTCTAAATTACTTAATTGTGTAAGCAGTAAAGTCTCACCGGAAGCAATTACCTCAATTGGTAGCAGCACCTGAATTTTAGAGTTAGCTGGCACCTCAATGGCCTCGGTAGGTCGCACCAGTACTTTGCTAGTTAATGGCCTGGTAGTTAAATTCAATTTCACAGCTGAATTGAAATCATTAATAACTGTAATTGGTAGCTCTTGTTTGCTGGACGTGACAGTGAATTTACCTTTACTAACCCTTAACTTATTTCGTGTTTCATTAAATGCTACTTGAAAATCATTGTATAGCGGGACTAGATCGCCAGATGCAATATTAGGATTTAATAATTGGGTAATTCTTAACTTTAGTAAATCAAACTCTTTTTCTTCAACTAAGGTGCTCATCAAATCAAATTGCTTTAGCGCAAAGACAAATGTGTTTTGGATCGACCTGCTTAATTTTTGTTGTTCAGCAGATGATGAAACAGCGCCAGTAGTCGCTGTTCCTAAGTACTGCTCTAACTTAATCTTGCTGAGCGCTTGCAGGTACTCAACCTCTGCCGGAATTAATTTATCTATCCAGAATTTTGATGGGTTGCCGTAGATCAAAGCTGCTATTGGCCGCGACTTACTTATTAGATAAAACTGATCAAGCCAAGCCTTGGCTATCTCTTGGCCACTGGGTGTGCTGCCATCAATTACCCCATAACCATTACTCATGGCGGTTATCTCTTCTATTGTTGCTGGATCAACCAACCAACTCTTGCCAAAGTTACCTCTTGAAAAAACTAAGCTACCTAACTCACCTGCCGGAAGTAATTTCTGCGCCAGTTGATCATCTATAAACTTTCCATCCATTAATCGATGCGTAGGCTCAGTAATAATTACTGGGGTTGTGGCATTAGCAATATTGAAGGTAGAAATTGGCGCTATAAAAAGTAAGGTTAAAACAAAAAATATTAACCGTCTCACGGTTTTAATTCACCAGATTTTGCAATTAATTTACGTTCATCTGGATATGCCAATTTGCTGACAATCTCCTCAATTGGAAACCATTGCACATCATCAACCTCAGTTACCTGCGGAGCTAACTTTCCGCCGATCTCTTTAAATAAATAATGGTGAACTGTTTTATGAATTCGCTTACCACTAGCCATAAACCAAAAATCAATAACTCCTAATGAGCGGACAATCTCACTTTTGATTCCAGTCTCTTCTTCAACCTCTCGAATCGCAGCTTGCTCTGGCGACTCACCATCTTCAATGTGCCCCTTTGGTAGCGACCACAACAAACGTTCGTGGGATGCATCCTTTGGATCTAATCGACCAATTAACAATCCTTTTGCGCCACTTTTATCAACTACTAACCCACCCGCACTTACCTCATCAACACGTTTTGCATATCGAGAGCTGTTTTGGGCTTTCTTATTTGAATTACTCTTTTTGGCTGGCCTACCAGAACCAGTTTTTTGTCCGCTCTTGCGCACATTGGTTGAATCCTGTTTGCCACCCGCATTTTCTGCTGGGGTCATAACCTAAGGCTACCGCCCACCCCTCTGCTCTAACCTTAGGCACCATGAGCACTTCAGTGAATGCGGCAACTCAACTTGCCATCTCGACACTGATTGAGCGAGCACCTGAATCAACTCAGTTGGCGGCAGCTTTTAAAGCAGCGGGATTTAAGTTAGCGCTAGTTGGTGGCCCGGTTCGCGATGCAATTTTAGGCCGATTAGGAAATGACTTAGATTTCACAACAAATGCTAAACCAGCTGAAAGTAAGAAAATTTTAACTAGTTGGGCAGATACCGTCTGGGAAATTGGCGCAGAGTTTGGAACTATCGCAGCTCGCAAAGGTGAGATTGAAGTTGAAGTAACAACTTATCGCAGCGAAAGTTATGAGGTTGATTCCCGCAAACCCGATGTTCAATTTGGCGAGAATATCGAAGGGGATTTAAAACGTAGAGATTTCACAATTAATGCGATGGCGCTTGAGTTAACAACACAAACACCAACCTTTATTGATTTATTTAACGGCATCACCGATCTGCAAAACAAAATCATTAAAACTCCAAGTAAAGCCGAAGACTCATTTAGTGATGATCCACTGCGCATGATGCGAGCAGCGCGATTTATGAGCCAATTAAACTTTGCTCTCGATGAATCGGTAATTGTGGCAATTAAAAAAATGGCGGATCGGTTAAGCATTATTTCAGCAGAACGAATCCGAGATGAGTTTGTGAAAACTTTAATGAGTCCAAACCCTCGAATGGGAATCACATTATTAGTTGAAACTGGGTTGGCAGATAAGTTTTTGCCAGAGATCCCAAAGTTAAAGCTTGAGATAGATGAACACCACCACCACAAAGATGTGTATGAGCACACCCTGACAGTGTTAGAGCAAGCGATCGCTTTAGAAGATAGATTAGATGGGCCAAATTTAATTTTGCGATTGGCAGCTTTGATGCATGACATTGGTAAACCAAAAACCAAGGAGTTGATTCCGGGCGGTGGAGTTTCATTTCATCACCACGAGGTTGTTGGCTCTCGTATGACAAAGGAGCGCCTGCGCACCCTGCGCTTTGATAATCAGGTAATAAAGGATGTAGCAAAGTTAGTATTTTTACATCTGCGCTTTCATGGATATGGCAATGGCGAGTGGACCGATTCAGCGGTTCGCAGATATGTCCGAGATGCCGAAGATCTATTGACTCACCTACATCTTTTAACTCGCGCTGATTGCACAACTAGAAATAAAAAGAAGGCGGATTCATTAGCGCGCACCTATGATCAATTAGAGGAGCGAATTGTTCAATTAATGATGCAGGAGGAGTTAAATAAAATTCGCCCAGATATCGATGGTGATGAAATTATGAAGATTTTAGGAGTTAAACCATCACCAGTAGTTGGAGAGGCCTATAACTACTTGCTAGAGCTGCGGCTTGAGCATGGACCATTAGGAGTAGAAAAGGCGACCCAGGAGCTACTTACTTGGTGGCGTGCGAAAAATTAGCGCCACGTAATATAACGGCAGCAGCAAATAGATAGGCGCCAGCTATAAGTATTGGCAGTAAGTTAGAGTCACCATTTTTTGGTAAAACAAGTGCGGCGATAATGGCTGCGGAAACAATTCCAGCATTTACCGCAACATCATAAAAAGCAAATACTCTTCCGCGGAACTCATCCTTGATCTTTGATTGCACAAGCGCATCATTTGTCACCTTAATTCCCTGACCACATAACCCAACAAAAAACGCACAAACAATCATAGAGATCTCATTTATATCTACGGCAAAAATTAATAACCAGGGCAGGCAAGAGAACATCAATATTCGCATCCATAAATGGCGACCAAATTTAAGTACACCATACGGTGAAATAATTGCACCAATTCCAATACCAATACCTGCGATGGCAAGTGCGATACCAAAGCCAGCTAACCCAGCATCTGGATCATCACTAGGGTTAAAGAGGTTTCGCTCTAATAACAACGCCATCAAGGTTAAGGCGGTAATTCCACCTCGTTGGATACCAATCGCGATGATTCCACGAAGTGCATCATTATGTTTGCGCAAGATGTGAAAACCTTCCAACATCTCTTTAAAGCCTCGGCTCTCATTTAAAATCTCATGCTCGTGCGGGCCAATTTCAAATCTTCCTAATCTAACTGTGGCGAGAGCGGCAAAGGTAAATCCAAGAACAGCAATTAAGATAACAACCGCATCTGCGACATCAGCATTATTTGATTGGGTAATAAAGTTTTTTACCGCAATTCCTAAGCCACCGCCAATTACAACAAATATTGTGCCACCAGTTACAGCAAGTGCGTTAGCTGCAATTAACTCCTCTTTTTTAACTAATAATGGCAGACCAGCTGAAAGGCCAGCTAAAATTAATCGGTTAACACCAAAGGCGATAAGTACAAAAAAGGTTAGTAACAATCCAGTTGCGCCATTGCTTACTAAGTAGGCGATGATCAATAAATTAGTAGCACGAATTAAATTGCAATACCTAATAATTCGCTGCCGGGAGAATCTATCTAAGATAGTTCCAACATAAGGACCGATTAATGAGTAGGGCAGTAACACAACTGCAAAGGCGACCGCCGCAGAGATCGCATCCGGGGCTCGTTCTGGAGAGAACAAAACAAAGCTAGCAAGTGCTGATTGAAACAAGCCATCAGTTAACTGGCCAGTCCACCGAACGGTAAGGATTCGATTTAATCTCGACTCTTTACCAACCGGCCAAATCCCCATTCCACAAGCGTAGTTATTAAATACCTATTAATCTTGGATCTTATGTTTGCCACCTTTAAGACGATGCGATCAACGATCGACTACTCACTGAACAAGCGCAGAACATTAATCGCCTTGTTTCAAGGAGCAGCATCTGCGATGGATGCATGTGATGCCGATCCATATCTTCGTCGTGCTGCTAAATATCATGGCTTATTAACAAATCGTGCATGTCCTGTTTGCAAGAAGTTTAAGATCGTTGAACTTCGCTACGCCTTTGGGGATCAACTCGGCCAATACTCAGGACGAATTAAGAATGAATTAGAGCTGGCACAAATGCAAAGTGAGTTTGGTGAGTTTCGCGTCTACGTTGTTGAGATTTGCACCAGCTGTCACTGGAACCATCTCGTCTCTTCATTCGTATTAGGTGATGGCAAGTACCGAAAGCCACCCCGCAAAGTTCGCACACTCGCCGATGATGATTAATAACCAGTAAAGTTAGGGTATGAATAATCTGCGGGAGCGATTACCCAGAATTGCGGTTTTAATCACCGGCTTCGGCTTTGTCACCGGCATATTCATCTTTGTTTTTGCTTACTTCACCGTCTCAATTCCAGATCCAAATGCTTATGTAAACTCCCAATCAACAATTATTCAATACGCAGATGGCTCTGAGATCGGGCGAATCGGCTCTGAAAATCGAACTGTAGTAACTCTTGCACAAATTCCATTAACTGTTCGACAAGCGGTGATGGCGGCCGAGGATCGTAATTTTTATACAAATAAAGCATTTAGCGTAACCGCATTAGCCCAAGCTGTAATTGACAATGTAATTTCACTTGGCCAAGGCCGAGGTGGCTCAACCATCACTCAGCAGTATGCCAAGACTGCATTTTTAACACCAGAGCGAAGCATTGTCCGTAAGGTAAAAGAGTTAATAATTGCAATTAAGTTAGAGAATCGATACTCAAAAGATCAAATCTTTGAAAATTACTTAAATACTATTTACTTTGGTCGCGGCTCTTACGGTGTGCAAACCGCATCTCAACTTTACTTTGGAACCACAGTTGATCAATTAAATGTGGCACAAGCTGCAGTTCTAGCATCTATTTTGCGAAGTCCAGGTTTATATGATCCTGGCTTTAAAGCCGAGAATCTTCCTAGATTAGAAAATCGCTTCGCCTATGTAATTGATGGCATGGTTGAAGAAAAGTGGTTAACCGAGGAGCAAGCAAGCAGAGTTAAATTTCCGTTAATTAATCCTCGTGTTACATCAGGTGCGCTATCTGGGCCAAAGGGTTATGTAATCTCTTGGGTAGAGCGTGAGCTAAATCGACTTGGCTTTACCGATGAACAATTATTAATTGGTGGCTACATTATTAAAACCACATTAGTAAAGGAAGCTCAAGAGGCTGCAGTTGCAGCTGTTAATCAAGAGGCACCAGTTAGGGCACCAGAAAACCTACATATTGGTCTGGTTTCAATTAAGCCCGGAACCGGTGAAATTTTGGCGATGTATGGCGGTAAGGATTATTTAAAGTATCAATTTAATGCAGCAACTCAAGGTATTGCATCTGGTGGCTCCTCCTTTAAACCATTTGCCTTAATTGCAGCGCTAGAAGCGGGCATCCCACTTACTTCAGTATGGAATGGTGATTCACCAAAGGTTTACGATGATGGAATCGGCCGACCATATTTAGTAAACAATTATGGTGGTAAAAATTACGGCGATGTCTCATTACTAACTGCGACCGAACAATCAATCAACACAATTTATGTACCACTAGGAATTAAAGCTGGCGTAGATAAGGTAGTAGATGCTGCACGTCGTGCCGGCATTCCAGAGTCAGTTGAGATGGTGGCATCACCTTCTGTAACACTTGGCTCATCTAGCCCACATGTAATTGATGTTGCTAATGCTTACGCCACCTTTGCAGCACAAGGTGTTTATGCCAAACCTTTTATTATCAATGAGGTACAAGGTCCAAATAAAGGAATCCTGTATCAGGGCAGAATTCAGGCACAAGAGGTATTTAATAAAGAGGTAATGGCAGATTTAACCTACGCTCTCTACCGCACAACAGTTGCTGGAACTGGTGGAATTGTTGGCGCCCGACTTGCTCGACCATCAGCTGGTAAAACTGGAACCTCAAATGACAATGCTGCAGCTTGGTACTCCGGTTACACACCCGAGGTTGCCGCAAGTGTTGCTTTCTACCGTGATGATGCAACTCAAACATTAAATGGAATTGGTGGCCTTACCTCTGTAACTGGTGGATCATTCCCAGCACGTATTTGGGCGGCGTATGTAAAGGCTTATCTAGGTAGATCCCCAGTTCAACAATTCCCGGCACCAACAAATATTGGTGGCTCCGATCCAGTTGATTACATAAATGCAATACCAACTATGGATCCGGCTTTAATTCCACCATCACCAACGCCAACCCCAAAGAAGAAAAGTTAAGCCATAACTCTGAAAGGGAAGTTTGCCTTAATTTTAATTGGCTGTGCCTTAATTTCAGTTACAAAATTTAATCACTGTCGAAGTAATGATTTCCAATCTCCCGATAATTATGTACACGCCTGTTACACCGATATTCCAGCATTATTTGGTGAGCGAGGATTAATCGATAACACCTGGCCTTACCTATCAGCTGATAATGCAATGGAGTACCCACCAATTATTGGATTAGGGAATTGGTTGATCTCATTTGTTGTGCCAGCTGAAAACTTATATCGCTGGTTTTTTGATATAAATGTGCTGCTACTAATTGGTTGCTTTATCGCAATTAGTTTTTTACTCAGAAAGATGAGACCAGAGCACTCATATCTATTTCCATTAGCGCCAGCGGTAATCGCCTCACTCTTTATTAATTGGGATCTTTGGGCGGTAATTACCTTACTTCTGGCAATTTACTACTTTGATAATAAAAAATATGATGCCAGTGCAATCGCACTTGCAATCTCTATCTCTACCAAGTTCTTCCCAATAGTTTTACTCTTGCCGGCAGTAATTTTGCTTTGGCGAAGCCATCAATTAAAACAATTAAGATCATACCTATTCTTCGTAGCTCTTTTCTGGTCGGCGATAAATTTACCGATCATTTTTACCTCATTTGATGGTTGGTGGCGCTTCTTTAAATTAAATCTTGATCGGGGTCCAGATTTTGGTTCAATCTGGTTTGCTTTAAATATCTTTGGTTTTAACCTAACTGGCTTAAATAATCTCTACAGCTTGATTTCAATTGTGGCATTTATTGGATTTGCAATTTGGTTAATTAAGTTAAATACAACTCCCAGTTTGGCCCAAATCTCATTTTTTCTAATTTTAATCTTTACTACCTTGGCAAAGGTTTACTCACCTCAATATGTTTTATGGTTAACCCCACTTGCAATTATTGCGATGCGACAACGTAAACAAATCTCTGCATTTTGGATTTGGCAGGTGACGGAAATGATTTATCACTTAGCGATCTGGCAGTACTTAGCGCTTGATCAAGGGGCAGAGTTTGGTCTGCCCGCCGGAGGTTACGCACTAGCAATCTTGATCCGAGTAGCCGGGGTTAGCTGGTTTGCTTACAAATTAGCCTCAGAAATCCACAGATCTCACGCACCAATTTCTCGCTGACACCCGCTGCGGCTACCCTTATCCCAACACCTGCTTCGGAGATTCCGTAGCCGCTTTAGTCCAGAGGTGGTTTAAAAAATGCGTCGTTATGAACTCATGGTCATTCTTGATCCTGATTTAGAAGAGAAGACCGTTGCCCCAAGTCTTGAAACTTATCTAAAGATAATTAAAGATGATGGCGGCAAGGTCGACAAGCTTGATATCTGGGGTAAGCGCCGGATGTCCTTTGAAATAAATAAAAAGGGCGAAGGTATTTACGCAGTTATTGATATGCACAGCGAACCCGCACCAGTTAAAGAGTTGGATCGTCAACTTAATTTAAATGAGTCGGTTCTTCGCACCAAAGTTGTACGGCCAGAGTAAAAAAGAAATCCCGCGTAACTAATAAACAACAAGCATCCAAAGTAGATAGGGGAAAAGGAAATGGCAGCAGGCGATACCAACCTAACAATGATCGGTAATTTGGTTAACGATCCTGAACTTCGCTTCACTCCATCCGGAGCAGCAGTAGCAAAGTTCACCGTTGCATCAACACCGCGTTACTTAGATAAGAACACAAATGAGTGGAAGGATGGCGATAGCCTCTTTTTACAATGCCAGATCTGGCGCCAAGCAGCTGAAAATGTTGCTGAATCTCTAACTCGTGGAATGCGAGTAATTGTCTCTGGACGTTTAAAGCAACGTTCATATGAAACAAAAGAGGGAGAAAAGCGCACCGTATTTGAGGTAGAGGTTGATGAGGTTGGACCTTCACTTCGCAATGCAACTGCAAAGGTTACAAAGACATCTCGACAAGCAGGTACCGGTTACACCGCACCAGCTGCCGAGACCGCATCAGCTGAGGATCCATGGTCAGCCGCACCCGTAGGTGGCGGTTGGTCTACGACTCCAAGTGATGATGCACCACCGTTTTAAACAAAACTAACAATCAACCATTCCTAACTTTTAAAAAAAGCTAGGGCCCTAAAAAAGGAGCACCACAGTGGGAGCAAGAAGTAATAAAACGCTTAGAGAAAAACCTAAGCAATCTAAGGCAGCAGCAGCTGCACTTAAGAAGTTTAAGAAGAAGCCATGTTCATTTTGTCGTGACAAGGTGAATTACATCGATTACAAAGATATTGCCACCCTTCGTAAGTACATCACCGATCGCGGCAAGATCCGCGCTCGCCGTATTACGGGTGCATGCACAGAACACCAACGAGCAATCGCCGCAGCGGTAAAAAATAGCCGCGAGATGGCACTGCTCCCTTACACCTCTACAGCTCGCTAAGGAAAGGGTTAACTAAAATGAAATTAATTCTTACTCGCGAAGTATCAGGTCTTGGTAGTGCTGGCGATGTTGTAACTGTTAAAGATGGTTATGGCCGCAACTTCCTATTGCCTCGTGGCAATGCAATTGTTTGGACCAAGGGTGGCGAAGGCCAGATCGAAGGAATTAAGCGAGCACGCTCTGCTCGTGAGATCCGCGATCTTGATCATGCAAAAGAGATCAAAAATAAACTTGAAGCAGCAAATATTGTTGTAAAGGTAAAGATCGGCGCAACCGGCAGTATGTTTGGTTCAGTAACTGATAAAGATTTAGTTGCTGCAATTAAATCATCAACCGGCGAGACTGTTGATCGCCACAGCATCAAACTTACAAAGCACATCAAAAAGGTTGGTAAGTACACCATCCGCATCGCACTTGAATCTCAGGTCGTTGCAAATGTTCCAGTCAGTGTGGTCTCAGATAAGTAAAGCTTAAAAGGTTAAAGAGCCCTCGTTAATTCGGGGGCTCTTTCTTTTTTAAGGCGGTGAAAGCTCCCAAGGCTCATGCACAGGTATTCACACAGCCATCCACAACTTATCCACCGATAATTGGCAGTACTGCACAGCCCACTTTCAAATACCCATTTTTTTGGTATCGCAGCGCTGGAATAAGGATTAGGTTTCGACCAGGTGAAGTAAGTGGCCTAAATTAATTTTAATGAGTGTCAGTGGCGGATGGGAGGCTTTGCTTTATGAGTATCGCAGAGTTTCCAAATAACAACGCCCGGCGCAACAACAATCCCGCCGAGTTTGAACGCACTCCACCACAAGATGTAATCGCTGAACAATCTGTTCTTGGTGGAATGTTGTTATCTAAGGATGCAATCTCCGAGGTTGTTGAAATTTTACGGGAACGAGATTTTTACCGTCCCGCCCACGAATTAATTTACGATGCAATTATTGATCTCTACTCACGTGGTGAGCCAGCAGATCCAGTAACCGTCTCCGCCGAGTTAACAAAGCGTGGTGATTTAACACGTGCTGGTGGTGCGCCTTATCTGCACACATTAATCTCATCAGTTCCAACCGCTGCAAACGCCAGCTACTACGCAAAGATAATTCGCGAACGCGCAATCATGCGCAGACTTGTCGAGGCTGGTACAAAGATTGTGCAACTTGGTTACACAGTCGAGGGCGAGGTTGATGATGCGGTTAACGCAGCACAGGCCGAGGTATATGCTGTAACTGAACGTCGCGCAGCTGAGGATTACATTCAATTATCTGAACTCTTACCAGCAGCATTTGATGAGATTGAAAAGATCTCCTCTGGTGTAATGGGCGAGGGTGTTAAGAGTGGATTTAAAGATCTAGATGTATTAACTCATGGCTTCCACCCTGGAAATATGATTGTGCTTGCAGCACGTCCAGCGGTTGGTAAATCAACACTTGGTTTAGATATTGCACGTTACGCATCAATTCATAAAGGTGATACCTCAGTTATCTTCTCACTTGAAATGTCACGCTCTGAAATTACGATGCGTATGTTGTCAGCTGAGGCCCGAGTTCCACTAAACAATATTCGCTCTGGCTCACTAACCGATGAGGAGTGGGCACGTATGGCAAGGCGCATGGGCGAGATCTCCGAGGCGCCGATGTTTATTGATGACTCACCAAATCTCTCACTAATGGAGATCAGGGCAAAGGCTCGTCGATTAAAACAACGCCACAACTTAAAGTTAATTGTTATCGATTACCTACAACTTATGACCTCTGGCAAACGGGTAGAGAACCGCCAGCAAGAGGTATCTGAGTTCTCTCGCCAATTAAAGTTGTTAGCAAAGGAGTTAAATGTGCCGGTTATTGCAATCTCACAGTTAAACCGTTCGCCAGAGCAGCGCTCTGATAAAAAACCAATGCTCTCCGATCTTCGTGAATCTGGTTCGATCGAGCAGGATGCAGATGTGGTTATATTGCTGCACCGCGATGATCTTTATGATCAACAAAATCGATCTGGCGAGGCTGATCTAATTGTTGCTAAACATCGAAATGGTCCAACACGAACAATCACTGTTTCAGCCCAACTTCACTTTGCTCGCTTCACCGATATGGCACCTTCATACAGCTCACAAGAGAGCTATCCAAAAGAGAATTAATTTCACCTAAGCTTGGTGTTGCTCCAGTTATACTTAAAACATGGAGAACTCTCTCTCAATTGCACTCGCTAACCTAGCCTCAGTTTCGGTACTAGTTTTTATCCTAGGTTTTGTTGCAGCAAGATTTAAGAGTGATATTCGAATTCCAGATCCGGTTTACCAAATAATCTCTGTTTACCTGCTCTTTGGAATTGGCCTAAAGGGTGGTGTCTCATTAACCCACTCAAGTGCACAAGGGATGGTTAAACCGGTAATAGCGACCATTGTTTTAGGTTGTTTAATTCCAGCTTTAGCATTTTACTCACTTAAATATATTAAAAATATTAACGAGGTCGATCGCGGTGCTATTGCAGCACATTATGGATCAACCTCTCTAGTTACCTTTACCGCCGCCTTAGTATTTTTAGATAACTCCGAAATCTCATACGAGGGCTTTGCAACTGCATTATTAACTATTATGGAGATTCCCGGAATTATTGTTGGAATCTTCTTGGCAACTAGACATTTAAATCGCAAGGTATCTTGGGGAACCTCCCTTAAAGAGATTGTCTTAGGTAAAACAATTATTTTGCTTGTTGGAGGCTTAATTGTCGGAGCGATCTCTGGCGATGCCGGATACGCCCGAGTTGAACCATTTTTTGTAAATCTGCTGCCAGGCATTTTGGCGCTCTTCCTAATGCACTTAGGTTATTTAGCAGGAGTAAGAATTAATATCATAAAAGAGAGTGGTATTAGATTATTTTTATTTGCAATTATCTTTCCACTAGTCGCCGGTACATTAGGTGTAATCGGTGGCTATCTAGCTGGGCTATCAGTTGGTGGCGCAACCATCCTGGGCGTCTTATCAGCTAGCGCCTCATATATTGCAGCACCAGCTGCAGTCAGTATTGCACTTCCTGAGGCAAATCCATCACTATCAATTACAACCAGCCTTGGGGTTACATTCCCCTTAAATCTAACGATTGGTATTCCACTCTTTTATGCAATCGCTCAACTCTTAATTGGTTGATTTACTAGCACCAATCTTCGCCTTATCAGCTAAGTAAATTCCAACTAATACAACTGCACATCCAAGTAATTGGATAGGTGTAAATGATTCACTGAGCAACCACCAAGCAATAGCGCCGGCAAATATTGGTTCAACCATGCCAATCACACTACTTTTTGAGGCAGTTAATGAACGAATAGCGGTAACAGTTAAAAGGTATGGGACAACCGTTCCAACAATTATGATCCATAAAATAATGGTCCAGCCAGGTGCATCAATATTATTTAAGCTTCCGCCCATTGAAAAAGTATCTGTTAAGTAATGGAATGGAAAGTTCCACCAAGGAAGAATTACCGCCCAAAAGACTGCTGCAATTCCAATACCCCAGGTCATAAGTGAAAGGGAGCTGCGGTTTTGAGTTAACTTCTCGGCGTATAAAAAGTAGGTCGCAAGTGCAAAGGCATCGGCAAATGCAACAATCACACCAAGTGGGTGAAGTGATGAGCCACTCCAGATCTCAGAGATTAATAACAAACCGCCAAAGGCACAGCCAATTCCCCACCACATCATCGGTGAGACATATTTTTTCCGGACAAATCTTAGGTAGAGCGCGATCCAAATCGGTGCGGTGAACTCGATAATCAATGCGATGGAGACATATAGATACTTAAGTGCAAAGAAGTAAAGTGCGGTAACAGCGGCGACACCAATAATGCCAAATACCATTAAATCTTTAATCTCAGATCTTTTAACTGCCAACTGTTCTTTGCCAAGTACAAATGCGATAGTTAGTAAAATTAAGGCAGCTCCGGTTGTGCGGACCTGGGTTAATCGAAAGGCATCCATATCAGCTTCTCGCAACACTTTTGCGCCAACGCCGCCAAGTGCAAAACCCAGTGCAGCAGAGATCATTAAAAATTCAGCGCGGTGTTTCACGCTGAGCAGGCTACATTAACTTTGGTAGTTAATTGCTAAGTTAGAAAGCAGACTCCGCAATCTCCATTATTTCGCCAGTTTCAGACTCAACTACAGCACGTTCTACTGCAATATGAGGCAGAACTGAGCGAACAAAGAATTTTGCTGATGCAACCTTGCCATCATAGAAATCTTTATCTCGACCAGGATTTGCTAATTTTGTTTGTGCAATATCAGCTTGTTGAATTAACAACCAGGCGATGATTAATTCACCGGTAGCCATTAACAGACGAGATGTATTTAAGCCCACCTTATAGATCTGCTTTGGATCCTCTTGTGACTCCATTGCAACACCGATCATGTGTGTGATCATGCCCTGTACATCTTCTAGCGCCTTAAGCAACATCTTCTTCTCATCTGCCATGTTGCCACCGCTGGCTGCGTACTTACCAATCTCTTTACCAAGCAATGTAATTGATCTTCCACCATCTCTAACAATCTTGCGGAAGAAGAAATCCATTCCTTGAATAGCGGTTGTGCCTTCATACAAGGTATCGATCTTGGCATCACGGACATACTGCTCGAGTGGCCAATCTTGGGTAAAGCCAGCGCCACCAAATGTTTGTAATGATTCAGTTCCAAGTAGCACCCATGATTTTTCACTGCCGTAACCTTTAACAATTGGCAGCAATAGATCATTTAATGCATGTAGATCCTGCAACTTATCCGCATCCAGACCCTCTGCCTCACCAAGGGCAAAAGCATCTTGAATTGAGGCGGTGTAAAGAACTAGTGCACGCATTCCTTCAGAGTAGGACTTTTGCACCATCAGCGAGCGACGAACATCAGGGTGCTTAATAATCTCAACACGTGGCGATGCTTTATCTTTAGCATTTGCTAAATCTGGACCTTGCACACGAGTTTTGGCATAACTTAAAGCTTGTTGGTAACCGGCGCTCAGTGTTGCAATCGCCTTTGTACCAACCATCATTCGTGCGTATTCGATGATTTTAAACATCTGTGCGATGCCATCATGAACCTCACCAAGCAGATAACCAACAGCTGGTTCATGCTCACCTAGATTCATCTCACAGGTCGCTGAAACATTTAATCCCATCTTATTTTCAATTGATGTTACATAAACACCATTTCGCTTAAGTAATTCGCCAGTATTAAAATCAAACAAAAACTTTGGAATCATGTAAAGATCTAAACCTTTTGTACCAAGCTTTCCACCCTCGGGACGAGCAAGTACAAAGTGAATAATATTTTCAGTCAGGTCAGAGTCACCAGATGTGATGTATCGCTTGGTACCAGTGATGTGCCATGTGCCATCAGCTTGTTTAACCGCCTTGCTGCGACCGGCACCAACATCTGAACCAGCATCAGGTTCAGTTAACATCATGGTTGCGCCCCATTTTTTATCGATCATTAACTTTGCAATCTTCTTTTGTTCCTCAGTTCCGTAAACATGAGCAACATTGGCAAAGGCAGATCCACATGCATAGATATGAATTGCTGGGTTTGAACCTAATACCATCTCAGCAATCGCCCATCGGATTGATGGTGGGATTGCAGTTCCACCTAAATCAACTGGTGCATCAATTCGCCACCACTCATTATCAATAAATGTGTTGTAAGATTTTTTAAATGATGCTGGCAACTTTGCTTCTCCAGTTGCGGGATTAAAATCAACACCTTCACGATCACTATCAACAAAGGATGCAGCTAAATCATTTTCAGATAAGCGTTTGATCTCTTCCAACATTCCCATTGCAGTCTCGCGATCTAGATCTGCATAAAGTGATTTACCAAGAATTGATTCGCGACCTAGGAGATCAAATAAGCAGAACTCGATGTCGCGTAGATTAGATATGTAATGTCCCATGGGATAAGCATGCTACCGCCGAGTAACTTATGCAATACCAGCCAGTAGGTTTTGCTCCTCTTGATTTGATCGGCCGAGAGATAGGGTCGCCCCATGTTAATTAGCGATCGGGACATCAAGGCGGAGATCTCCGCCGGTCGGGTAAAGGTAGAGCCATTTACGGAGGCGATGGTTCAGCCCTCAAGCGTTGATGTTCGGCTAGATCGTTTTTTTCGTACCTTTGAAAATCACAAGTATGAGGTGATCGATCCATCAAAGGAGCAACCAGATTTAACCCGCGAGGTTGCCGTTGCAGCTAATGAGTTTTTTATCCTTCATCCAGGTGAGTTTGTTTTAGCAAGCACCTATGAAGTAATTACTTTGCCCGATGATATTGCTGGCAGATTAGAAGGAAAATCCTCTCTTGGTAGATTGGGATTGCTTACCCACTCAACCGCCGGTTTTATCGATCCAGGATTTTCTGGTCACATAACTTTAGAGCTTTCAAATGTTGCAAATCTGCCAGTTAAATTATTTCCCGGAATGAAGATCGGTCAACTTTGTTTAATCAGATTATCATCCCCTGCAGAACATCCATACGGCTCTGCAATTTATGGCTCACGTTATCAAGGTCAACGTGGTCCAACACCATCAAAATCCTGGTTAAATTTTCACCAAAGTGAGATTAAGTAAAACCTAATCTTGATTTAAGAAGTGCAATTTAAAGGTTGCACCCTCACCTAATTTAGATTGCACCGAAACATAACCACCATGTGCATTCATAACCGCATCCACAATTGATAAACCTAATCCACTTCCCTCACCACTATTTCTTGCCCGTGATGGATCGGCGCGGAAAAATCTTTCGAAGATTCGCTCTTGATCACTTTCAGATAAGCCAGGACCATTATCACTAACTGAAATAATAGTTTCAGCTACACCCTGTTCCAATACCACCTTTATCTCTGAACCATTTGGCGTATGAGTACTTGCATTTGCCAATAAATTTGCAACCACCTGATGCACTCGTTGTGAATCACCCAAGATAAAAACCTCAGCACTTGGCAGCGTAAGTTCAATTAAATGATGTGGCCCAGCAGCTTGAGCAGATGCCACTACCTCAGTTAATAATGCATTTAAATCAACTGGCTCTTGGCCCATCTCACGGGATTGATCCAATCGAGCAAGTAGTAAAAGATCCTCAACTAGTGAGCTCATGCGAACCGATTCTTTTTCAATTCGGCCAACTAGCTCCTTAGTTTTTTCCTCACCAACCACCGCACCCTGTCGATGTAATTCGGCAAAACCTCTAATTGCAGTTAATGGAGTACGAAGCTCATGGGAAGCATCGGCGACAAATCGGCGCAACTTATTCTCACTACTGACTCTGGCAGCGAAGGACTCTTCAATGCGCCCCAACATCGTATTTAATGAGGTGGTTAATCGACCAACCTCAGTATTTGGTCTAGCTGCCGGCAAACGTGCAGATAGATCACCACCTGCAATTGCTTCAGCTGTCTCTTCGACCCGCTCTAATGGTTTAAGTGAGATCGCAATAATCCAGCGGGAAACCAAACCAACTGCAAGTAATGCCAAAATTCCTAGAATTAAAAAGAAAAATCCTAATCTCTGTAAGGTGCGATCAACCTCTGCTAATGAGTTTGCCACCACCACACTGCCTAAACCAGTTGGCAAAACTTGAATAACTGCACGCACATCTGGTTCACCACCATTACCCTCAATTGTAAATGGCGCACTTCCTTTAGCTCGAACCTCTTTCACTGTCATTCCAAAAACTGCGATCTGTGCTTGTGATAAATCTCCACCAATGCGACCAATTAAATTTCCATCAACATCTAATAAAGAAACTGAAGCTGATGTTGGTACGCCGCGCAATGGCTGAAACTCAGTAAATGGCGAGTTTTGATCTCGGGCGCCTTCACCTTCAATACCAGCACGATCTAATCTAGTTAAGGAGCTGCCAGATATTTGAATTAACTCTTGATCTACTTGAGAGATTAAATATGAACGAAGCGCTGCATTTGCTGCAAAATCAGATGCGCTAATTGCTAAAGCTGTTAAAACCATCGCCGCTAAAATAAGCCGGTTGCGCAAACTCCATAGTGATAAGGGGGTGCGCACCCGGCTTAGCGGTGACCTCATTAATTACTTACTTGCTGGCAGACGCAAGCGGTATCCCACACCTCGTACAGTGTGAATTAAAGCTGGATCGTAAATATCAACCTTCTTACGAAGGTAAGAAACATATGTTTCTACAATTCCCATATCGCCACGGAAGTCATACTGCCATACATGATCCAAGATCTGTGCTTTGCTGACAACACGATCAGCGTTGATCATTAAGTAACGCAGTAATAAAAACTCGGTAGGAGAGAGATCAATTAAATTACCAGCACGTCGCACCTCATGAGTTGCCTCATCAAGTTCAAGATCGGCAAATCTAATTTTTTCGTCATCTGGCGTAACCTCAGTTGCACCAGTACGGCGAAGTAGCGCGCGTAATCTGGCAACTAGCTCTTCAAGTGAGAAAGGCTTAGTTACATAATCATCGCCACCAATAGTTAAGCCAGCAATCTTGTCCTCAACTGAATCCTTTGCAGTTAAAAACAAAACACCAACATTGTGGCTCTCACTGCGTAATTGACGACAGACCTCAAAACCATTTTGGTCTGGCAACATGACATCAAGGATCAACGCATGTGGTTTGAACTCCTCTGCAATTTGTAGTGCTTGTGCACCATTTGCAGCTGTGCGAACATCAAAGCCAACAAACTTTAAGCTGGTGGCAATTAACTCGCTGATGCTATTTTCATCATCAACCACTAAAACTCTTTGAGTAGTCGCAGTTGTATCTTGGTTGTTGCTAACGCGATCTTTTACCGCTGTCATTTTTCATCACCTCGAAGGAGATGATTATCTACCAGACTGGGTGTTACCTGAGAATCGGCCTAAATTATCCTTGAGGTTTAACGCTCCGCAGCAGCGCCTGCGCTACATCCAGCACCTCAACTGAGCTCTCGCGAGCAACCATGCCATCAGAGACCATTACTCGACAGAATGGGCAGCCAACCGCAACCTCCTCTGCACCAGTAGCGATTGCCTCATCAACTCGATTTAAATTGATTCTGGTGCCGATCTTCTCCTCCATCCACATGCGTCCACCACCTGCGCCACAACAAAATGATCGCTCCTGATTACGTGGCATCTCAGTTATCTCAATGCCAGTTGATTCAAGTAATTCACGTGGTGGTTCATAAATCTGATTGTGACGACCTAGGTAACAAGGATCATGATAAGTCAACTTCTTTTCCGATTTTGAAACCGGTTTTAATCTTCCCTCTTTTACCAATTGATTTAATAATTGAGTGTGGTGCACCATCTGCAAATCAAAGCCCTGTTGTTTGTAATCGCGACCAATTGTTGTAAAGCAGTGCGGGCAGGTAACAACTACCTTTTTCACACCACGTGTGCCAAAGGTTTCCTGCAAAGTCTCAATATTTTCGCGAGATAAAATTTGATATAAAAACTCATTACCGCTTCGACGTGCCGGATCTCCGGTGCATGTCTCACGCTTACCTAAAACACCAAATTTTACTCCAGACATATAAAGTAATTCAGCAACCGCCTTAGTTGTTTTCTTCGCCCGCTCTTCATATGCACCAGCACAACCAACCCAGAACAAATACTCAACATCCTCAGGAATTACAGATTCAATTACAGTGATTGGGAAATCAACCTCTGCGATCCATGCATCTCGATCGGTGCGATTAGCACCCCATGGATTGCCCGCCTTCTCTAGATTTCGGAATGTGTTACCTAGCTCAGTTGGAAACTCTGATTCAACTAAAACCTGAAAGCGGCGCATATTAACAATGTGATCAACATGTTCAATATCTACTGGGCACTCTTCAACACATGCACCACACGTTGTACAAGACCAAAGCACATCAAGTGAGATTGCATTCTCATGAGCATTTCCAACAATCTTGGTTTCAATTGGTGCAGTTGCTGGTAATTTTGCAAGTGCGTGATCGCGCATCGCCATAATCAATAACTTTGGCGATAGTGGTTTTTCAGTGTGCCAGGCTGGGCATTGTGATTGGCAACGACCGCACTCAGTACAGGTAGACATATCCAGCAGACCCTTCCAAGAGATATCTGCTGCAGTTCCAATTCCAAATACATCATCCTCTTTTGGATCTTCAAAGTTAATTGGTGCACCATGAGAGAGCATCTCTGGCAATGGGCCAAGTGCATTTTCACTGGTTGGATTTCGCTTAAAGTAAAGGTTAAAGAAGGCTAAGAAGCGGTGCCAAGCCACACCCATTGTTAAACTTAAGCCAATTGTAATAAACCAAACCATTGAAACCACAATTTTTGTAAATGCCACAATTTGAATCAGATTTTCAATCTGATCAGTGTTCATCGAGCTGAAGTAGGCAACCGCCGGATATGAAAGTGCGTAGTGCCAATTCCAACTAGTTACACCAAGAAGTGCACCCTCTAAGCCGCGTAGCGCAATCACACAGATCACAATTAATACAATCGTTGCTTCTACATAATACGCTTTTTTATTTCCAGAGCCAAAAAATCTTGAATTACGCTTTGGTCTCTGCATCAAACTTACTAAACGAATACCAATCAAGGTGATGATACTAATTCCAGTAAGCCATGCAATTAACTCAACAAAAAATTCATAACCAACAAAATGTCCAATAATGGGAAGTGTAAACTTTGGATTAATTATTTGGCCATATGCAGTGATCAACGAACCAAGTAGTGCGAAAAACCCAATCATAATAAACCAGTGGGTAATTCCGGTGGCGGTTAGATTTAACATCTTGGTGTGTGTGATCGCCTCTTTAGACATATTGGTAAATCGTTTTCTCTTATTTAGAAAACGAGAAGGATCGCTTTGGCCGGAGGAAATTTTTTTGAATAATTTAAAGGAGCCGAATGCGAAAATTCCGATTGCTACAAATGTCAGCAGGTAGGCGATGATTGCGAGCACAGACCTAGGGTAGGTGAGCACAGTAGAAAAAGGGGTTAAGAGTTATCCACAGGTGTTATCCACCGTGTGGAGAGTTACATGGATGTAATTAAAACTGGTTAATTAATGCCAGCGGGTGGCTAGTGAGAAGCCAATACCCACAAAGCCAAAGCCAACCAGCATATTCCAAGCACCAATTCCTGGGATTGGGTAGCTAGTTGAGCTGACATAGAAGATTACGATCCAGAGTAAGCCAATTAAGAAGTTAGCCACCATCACCGGCGCTAGCCAGGATGGACTCTCGATAATCTCATTTTCAACAACCTCTTCTACCTGCTCGGCAGCGCGTTGTTCAATAACCTTTTTACGTACTTTGGACTTCGGCATAGGGCAGAGATTACTACACAATATGCACCATGAACAGTCATCTTCGTGGCGACCGGCAAACCAAGATTTTGGTGATCGATAACTACGACTCATTTGTATTTAACCTGGTGCAGTACCTGCAACAACTAGGTGCTGATTGCAATGTGGTTCGAAATGATTCAATCAAGGTTGAGGATGCGCAAAATTATGATGGTGTTTTAATCTCACCAGGACCTGGCACACCTGAAGAGGCGGGCATCAGCGTTGAGATGGTGAAGTACTGCGCCGAACACAAGATTCCACTCTTTGGTGTTTGTTTAGGACATCAAGCTATTGCAGTTGCATATGGCGCAACTGTTTCCCGCGCTCCTGAGTTACTTCACGGCAAAACCTCAGTTGTTCAACACAACAATAAATCAGTCTTGCACCAGATACCAACACCATTTACTGCAACTAGATACCACTCACTTGCTGTTGAAAAAGAAACTCTGCCAGATCAATTAGAGGTAACAGGGCAAACCCAATCAGGAGTTGTAATGGCAATGCAACATACATCACTACCAATTTGTGGCGTGCAGTTTCACCCAGAATCAGTTTTGACTGAACATGGTTATCAAATGGTTGGTAATTGGTTAGAGATCTGTGGCGATAAGGGCGCACGCGCTCGCAGCGAAGGATTATCTCCAGTTGTAATCAGATCTTAATTAATTTTTATTTACGGTAATTGTTACAGCGCTACCAATAATTCGAGTTGTGCCAGCCTCTGGCGCCTGAGCAAGTACAACACCTAAATCTTGTGTTGCATCATATGCATAAATCTCCCGAACCAAAAAGCCAGCTTGTACTAACAAGGTTCTTGCTTGAATCTCAGAAACACCAAGCAGTGATGGCACTTGAACATTGCCACTTGCAATCTGCAGTACAACTCCACTGCCAGCGGTAATAGTGGTACCCGCTGCTGGCATAACACTTAAAACAACACCAGGTGCTTGATCTGAATCCACTGGTTGAGTTTGTGCAACTAATAAACCAGCAGCTGTCAAAATATTTCGCGCCTCTTCAAGTGAGATGCCTACCAAACCAGTTGGCACCGTTGTATTTCCTGGTCCCGATGAAATAGTTAAGGTAACACTGCTTCCCTTTTCGGCATTAGTAGTTGCTAGTGGAATTTGCGAGGCAACTCGATCAATTGGAATTCTTGGATCTGGTGCACTGCTTATGTTCACATTGAAATTACTTAATAAGGCACGAGCCTCTGCCTCCGTTAAACCAACCACATTTGGCACAGTAAGTGGTGCACTGCCGCCACCGCTGAAAAATACTCCTGCACCTACCAAGACAACTCCAGCAACAACTGCACTTAATGTTGTAATTAATTTTCTTCTAGGAAAAACCTTTTGAATCTTAGTTGTTACCGGCTCGCCCTTAATTACTCTACGCAAATCAGCCAACATGGCGCTAGCATCTTGATAACGATTATTTGGATCCTTACTTAATACAACCTCAAGCATTCGATCAATATCATTTGATAAGCCAGGCATTACTTGTGAGGCTGGCGTAAATGGCGATGAAACATGTTGATATGCAATTGAAACCGGAGTGTCTCCCGTAAATGGCGGCCGTCCAGTTAACAACTCATACATTAAACAACCAAGTGAGTAAAGATCACTTCGGCCATCAGCCATCTCACCAGTTGCTTGTTCAGGTGATAAGTACTGCGCTGTTCCAACTACATTCCAGGTATTTGTCATTGTGGCGCCGATGTCATCAGTTGCACGGGCAATTCCAAAATCCATCACCTTGATATCACCACTGTCGGTAATCATGATATTTCCTGGCTTAATATCACGGTGCACAATTCCCTCTTTATGTGAGTACTCAAGTGCTTCCAAAATACCTTCAACTATTTCAAGTGCCCTTGCTTGCGGAATCAAACCTTTTTGCAACAGCTGTCGCAAACTTTCACCCGTAATTAACTCCATCACAATGTACGGCGAACTACTTTCTTCCCCTGAGTCATAAACTGAAACAATTCCAGAGTGGTTTAATCCACCAGCGGCTAACGCCTCTTTTTTGAAGCGGGCAACAAATGAGGGATCCCGTGCTAAATCACGACGTAAAACTTTAATTGCTACCTTGCGATTTAATCTGGTGTCATCACCAATAAATACATCGGCCATACCGCCAGTACCGATCATCTCACCAAGTGCGTATCGCCCACCTAATAATTGGTTCATTTGGCAGCACCAAACTTAACAACCTGATTTGCACCGTTATCTTCAACAAGCCCTGCCCAAACGATGGTGATGTTATCTGGTGCACCCTTAGCCTTTGTTTCACTAATTAGCTCCGCTAATAATTGATCCTCTTTTGTTGCCTTAATTATCTTAGAGATCTCTAAATCAGATAAAACATTGGTTAACCCATCACTGCAGATTAAAAACTTGTCATCAATCTTTACCTCATAACTCATTAATACTGGATCAATGCCACTATCTCCCATTAACGCCTGGGTTAACAGTGAACGCTGCGGATGATCAAATACCTCATCAGGTGTTAACCGCCCTTGATCTAATAACTCCTGCATCACCGTGTGGTCATAACTTAATCTGGTTAATTTCTTATCTCGCCATAGGTAACAACGAGAATCTCCAATATGAAGTAGATCAACCTGATTATTTGTAATTGCTAATGCGGTCAAGGTTGTTCCCATGCCAGATAGCTCTGGTCGCTCTTTACTAACCCGCAAAATTTCCGCATCTACCTCATATGAAAGATTTAAGAATAAATCCTCGCGAGAATCAATGTCTATCTCAGAATCGGTGATTACTGGCAATAATGCTTCTAAAGTATTGATTGCGATAGCTGATGCCACCTCACCGCCAGCATGTCCGCCCATACCATCGGCAACAGCAATTAAGTTTTGCGAGATTAATGCAGAATCCTCATTTCCATCCCGCACCAAACCCAGATCACTTTGTGCAATGGCGTTAAACTGCAATCTCATAAGCCAATCTCACCATATCTTGATGAGTTTTAAGGAGCACCGATTTAGATGCAGATTTACGCTCACCGCGGTGCAAGTGCAGATTTTCCAGAAAGCACACTGGCCGCTTATGAAGCAGCCATCCTGCAAGGAGCCGATGGCTTTGAGTGCGATATCCGGCTGACCAAGGATGCTCAGATCATTTGCTTCCATGATTCAAATACCAAAGCGTTAACCGGTATTGATCTAGTGATTGCTAAAAGTGATTTTCAAACCTTAGAAAGTAAGTTAAAAGATAAGCATTCCTTATTGCTATTTTCGCAACTGTTAGATCTTGCAATAAAACATAAAAAGAACCTTGCGATTGAGACCAAACATCCGGTGCCATCTGGGGGTTTGATTGAGGATTTACTTCACCAACTTTTAGAATCAAGAGTAGATGCGATAAAGACCAGCGGCATAAATATTTCAATCATGTCATTTTCTTGGCTTGCTACACAGCGAAATATTAAATCTGGCTATGAAGCGGTTTATCTCTTTGCTGAAAAGTTAATGGTTAATTTAAATACCGCAGGTGTTGTGGGTCCATCGCTGCAAATAATTAAAAATAATCCAGATTTTGTCGCACAGCAAAAAGGTAAGGGCCGACGAGTATTTGTTTGGACGGTAAATGATCCAGCAGATGTAATCATGTGTGCCAAATTAGGTGTTGATGTGATTATGAGCGATAACCCGGCGCAAGCACGAAAGGCACTGGGCTACTCTTAACCCATGTCAACTAAGTACGCTTACCTTGGTCCAGCCGGAACATTTACCGAAGCGGCGCTACTTCAAATTACAAATGCTGATGATCTGCTTACGCCTTATGCAAATGTCACCGCTGCCTTAGATGCAGTAAGAAGTGGCGAGTGTGAAAAAGCATTGGTGCCAATTGAAAACTCAGTTGAAGGTGTAGTCGCACGTACCTTGGATGAGCTTGCGATGGGCAAGCCATTAGTAATTACGGCAGAAACCACCCTGCCAGTTACCTTCTCATTAATGACATCACCTGGCATGGACAAAGGTAAGATCAAAAGTATTGCCACACATCCACACGCTGAATCACAATGCCGCACCTACATTGCAAAAAATTATCCGCATGCAGAAATTATTGAAACCCCATCTACCGCAGCTGCAGCGCAAGGATTAGCTGCAGGTAAATATGATGCCGCGATTGCTGCACCAATTGCTGCCAAAAATTACGGCCTGCAGGTAATTGATGAAAATATTGGTGAGAATCAAAATGCAATTACTCGATTTGTACTTGTACAAGCTCCCGGCACCCAACCAAAGGCCACTGGATCTGATCGCACCTCAATGGCGGTGTTTATCGGGATCGATCACGCAGGTGCACTTCTTGAGATTCTCACCGAATTTGCAAAACATAATGTCAACCTTACTTTTATCCAAAGCCGCCCAACTGGACGCGAACTTGGTGATTACCACTTCATTATTGATACGCAGGGACATATTGATGATCCGGCTGTTCTAGCTGCGGTTAATGGTTTACGCAGTATTTGTGAAGATATTAGATTTCTAGGTTCCTATCCTCGTGCCAACTAGTAATAGATTAAAGATAGATCGGTAGGCTTCTTACTTATGATTGATTTAAAAGCCTTACGCGAGAATCCAGATCTATTTCGCTCCTCTCAAAAGCTTCGTGGCGAAGATCCCTTATTAATCGATCAATTAATTGCCGCTGATGATCTGCGTCGTACCGCCATTACCGAATTTGAAACTTTGCGCGCTCAACAAAATACTCTTTCCAAATCAGTTGGTGCCGCTAAAGGGGATGAGAAAGCTGCACTGCTAGAGAACTCAAAGAAGTTATCAGCTGATGTAAAAGCCGCAGATGCCAAGCGGGCGCAAGCAGAAGAGGCTGCACACAAAATCGCTTTACAAATTGCAAATTTAATTGATCCAGCCGCTCCAGTTGGTGGCGAGGCAGATTTTAAAGTTATAGAAGTGATTGGTAAGCCCCGTGATTTTAAAGCCGAAGGCTTTGCCGCCAAGGATCATGTTGAGCTTGGAAAGATTTTAAAAGCAATTGATACTGAACGTGGCGCAAAGGTTTCAGGTGCTCGTTTCTACTATTTAACTGGAGTAGGTGCACTACTTGAATTAGCTCTAGTTAATTACGCAATTGCATCCGCAGTTAAAGCCGGCTTTATCCCAATGATTCCACCAGTATTGGTAAAGCCACATGCGATGGAGGGCACCGGCTTTTTAGGACAAGCCGCCGAAAACGTTTTTCATTTAGCAGAGGATGATTTTTACCTAGTTGGCACATCAGAGGTTCCGCTAGCGGCGTATCACATGGATGAAATTCTAGAGAACCTGCCAATTCGTTACGCCGGGTACTCACCATGTTTTCGTCGTGAAGCTGGAACTTATGGCAAAGATACCCGCGGAATCATTCGGGTTCATCAATTTGAAAAGGTCGAGATGTTCTCATTCTGCAAACCAGAGGATGCACAAGCAGAACATAAAAAATTACTGCAATGGGAGAAGGATTTCTTTGATGCCATGGAGCTGCCATATCGAGTAATTGATGTGGCAAGTGGAGATCTTGGCGCCAGTGCAATTCGTAAATTTGATATTGAAGCATGGATTCCAACCCAGGATGCATACCGTGAGGTCACCAGCACCTCTAACTGCACCGAGTTTCAATCACGCCGGTTAAATATTAGATACCGCGATGAGAACGGCACAAAACCAGTTGCTACCTTAAATGGCACATTAGTTGCAGTCCCGCGCACCATTGTGGCGATCCTAGAAAACCATCAACAAAAAGATGGCAGTGTAAAAGTACCAAAGGCGTTAATTCCATTTTTAGGTATGGATACTTTGGTACCAGCTTGAACATTCCAGGTAAACGACCAAAGTTAATTGGTACAGATTTAGATGGCACCATTGTTGCTAATTACGGCTTTATCTCAGAGCGCACCAAGATAGCTTTTGCACAAGCCCACCAACAAGGCGTACATATCTACTTTGTAACTGGTCGCCCAATCCGTTGGATGCAGGAGATTAAAGAGAACTTTGATTTTGGTATGGGTATTTGCGGTAACGGTGCAATGTTGTATGACTTTATTAATGGCAAGATTTTAGAGGAGTGGTTAATTCCAGTAGATGATCAAATTCAGATTGCTAAAAAGTTAAGAGCAGCCATTCCATCAGTCACCTTTGCATTAGAGGCAAACCAAGAGTTTCACCGCGAAAAGGAGTATGTCCCAAGGTGGGATATCGGTGCAGATAATGTTGGTGTAGAAAAAATTGAAGAGGCGATTAAGTTGCCGGCCTTAAAAATTCTTGCTCGTTGTGTAAATGGTGAACTCTCATCCGATCAGATGCTCGAACTAGCACATCATGCACTTACTAGAATTGCAACTGTTACACATTCAAACCCAACTGATTCACTTCTAGAAATCTCAGCACATGGTGTTAGCAAAGGCGCCACACTTGCAAAGATCGCTGGCCGGTTAGATTTAACCGCAGAGGATTGCGTAACCTTTGGTGATAATCCAAATGATTTTTCGATGTTGTCCTGGGCCAGCCGATCGTGGGGAATGGCGGATGGACATCCTGATTTAATGAAGTACGCAAAGTTTCAAACCGATGCCCACCAAGAGGATGGCGTTGCAAAGGTAATTGAAAGATTGTTATCACTTCCTGAATAAACAGCTACTCATTGCGCTGGCTCGGATGAGGAAGAGAGATAAGTAAGAGATTTTGGCGCTCGCCACTTTGCAGGTAAGTTTGCCCACGGAGGGCTCGCATAGCGGCCGAGTGCACCGGTCTTGAAAACCGGCAAGGGAAACCTTCGTGGGTTCAAATCCCACGCCCTCCGCCAGATTTTTATCCATACATACGCTTTATTTAAATAACCATCTGTGGCTGAGTTCATAACCAGCACGCAGGAATCTGCCTAGCAATCCCTCTCATCTAGCGAGAAACTTCTCCCATGTCGTCGATAGATACTAGAAAAGCAAAGACCGGGGTTTTCTCAGCCGGAAGAGCTGCAATCAAAGAGCGCACACTGCGCACCGATAAATGGTGGATTCAACCCTTAATCACTGTCGGAGTATTTGTCTCATTTATTATCTACGCAACATTTCGTGCATTTGAAAATAAAAATTACTTTGCTGAACCTTTAATCTCACCTTTTTACTCACCATGTATCTCAACTGCGTGTGTTGAGGGAGCCGCTCACTTTGGTACACCAGTTGGTGCAATAACTATCTTTGGCTTCCTAATCTCACCAGCATTATTTATTTTGATCTTCCCATTAGGTTTTAGACTTACCTGTTACTACTACCGCAAGGCGTACTACCGTTCATTTTGGATGTCACCACCTGCATGTGCAGTTGCAGAGCCTCACCAGAAATACACAGGAGAAACTAGAGCGCCATTAATCTTACAAAATGGTCATCGTTGGTTCTTCTACGCTGGTTTAGTCTTAAATGTAATTCTTACCTATGACGCAATAATCGCTTTTAAAAATCCTGAAGGCGAGTGGGGCCACATGAGTGTGGGCACATTAGTTTTACTAGCTAACGCCATCTTCCTTTGGTTGTACTCAGCATCATGTCACACCTGTCGTCACACAATCGGTGGCAGGTTACGTAACTTCTCCGAGCATCCAGTGCGTTACAAAGCTTGGACCATCGTCTCTCGCTTAAATCATTACCATCCAAACTTTGCTTGGGTCTCACTTATTGGTGTTGCCTTCGCTGATTTCTATGTCCGTCAGGTCGCCAGTGGCGCCATTACCAATTACTACTTCTTCTAATGGAACGTCACAACTACGACATCGTTGTAATCGGCGCCGGTGGTGCCGGTCTTCGTGCAGCTGTTGAAGCACGTGAGGCTGGTCTTCGCGTAGCAATCATCTGTAAATCATTATTTGGCAAGGCCCATACCGTTATGGCTGAGGGTGGAATTGCTGCATCAATGGGAAATGTAAATGACAGTGATGGTTGGCAGGTTCACTTTCGCGACACAATGCGCGGTGGCAAATTTTTAAATCACTACCGAATGGCAGAGTTACACGCCAAAGAATCCCCAGATCGCGTCTGGGAGCTTGAAGTATGGGGCGCACTCTTTGATCGCACTGCAGAGGGAAAGATCTCTCAACGGAACTTTGGTGGACATGAGTACCCTCGCCTTGCTCACGTTGGCGATCGCACCGGCCTTGAATTAATCCGCACCATGCAACAGCGCATCGTTGCCCTGCAACAAAAGGATAAGCGCGATCATGGTGATGCTGAAAGCCACATCAAGGTTTTCGCCGAGGTAACAATTACTGAGATCTTGAAAGAGGGCGGCAAGGTCGCTGGTGTTTATGGCTACCGTCGTGAAAATGGCGAGGAAGTTTTATTTGAAGCACCCGCGGTAGTTCTTGCAACTGGTGGCGTTGGTAAAACATTTAAAATTACTAGTAACTCTTGGGAGGGCACTGGCGATGGCCATGCGCTCGCATTAAAAGCTGGCGGCAACTTAGTTGATATGGAGTTCTTGCAATTCCATCCAACCGGCATGGTTTGGCCACCATCTGTTCGTGGCCTACTTGTAACTGAATCTGTTCGTGGTGATGGTGGCGTATTAACCAACAGCGATGGCGAGCGATTTATGTTCAAGTACATTCCAGATGTATTTAAAGATAAGTATGCCGATAACGAGGAAGAGGCGGATCGTTGGTACAACGATCAAACAAATAATCGCCGTCCGCCAGAGTTACTTCCACGTGATGAGGTTGCACGCGCAATTAACGCCGAGGTTAAAGCTGGTCGAGGCAGCCCACATGGTGGCGTATTCCTAGATGTTTCAAAGCGCCTACCTGCTGATGTAATTAAAAAGAAGTTGCCATCGATGTGGCATCAATTTATGGAGTTAGCAAATGTTGACATCACCAAAGAGGCGATGGAGGTTGGACCAACCTGTCACTATGTAATGGGCGGTGTTGAGGTTGATCCAGATACTGCAGCAGCAGTTGGTGTTCCAGGATTGTTCGCTGCTGGTGAGGTTGCCGGTGGCATGCACGGTTCAAACCGGCTTGGCGGTAACTCACTCTCAGATCTACTTGTATTTGGTCGTCGCGCTGGCATGGGTGCAGCTAATTATGTAAAGAACGCACCTGCCGCAAAGGTTTCAGATGAATCAATTAAACGGGCAGCGGAAAGGATTCAAGCACCATTTGATCGCACCGGTGGCGAGAATCCATACGCACTACACGAGCAACTACAAGAGTTAACCCAAAACCTAGTTGGCATCATTCGCACCAAAGTTGAATTACAAGAGGCGATTGAAAAGATTGCCGATATCCGCAAGCGAATTGAAAATGTATCTGTCTCAGGGGACCGCCAATTTAACCCAGGATTTCACCTCTCATTTGATCTAGACAATATGTTGTTAATCGCCGAGAGCACTGCAAAATCAGCAATTGTCCGCGAAGAGTCCCGTGGCGGTCATACCCGCGATGATTTCCCAGGCATGAATCCAAAGTGGCGCCAGATGAACAACATCTGCACATTTACCGGCAAAGAGATTGTGGTTAAACAACAAACCCTCCCTGATATGCCAGCAGAACTATTTGAGCTCTTTGATCCACATGAGTTAGAGAAGTACATGACACCAGAGGAAATGATCAAGGGTAAGGTGAAGCAATGACCCGCAAAATTAAGATGCGCATTTGGCGTGGCAATAGTGAAACTGGTTCCCTACAAGATGTCTCAGTAGATGCCAACGAAGGCGAAGTAGTCTTAGATGTAATTCACCGCGTACAAGCAACCCAAATGGGAGATCTAGCTGTTCGCTGGAACTGTAAGGCTGGTAAGTGCGGATCATGTTCAGTTGAAATTAATGGCAAGCCACGTCTTGCATGTATGACCCAGATGGCTAATTTTGCAGAGGATGAGACCATCACCGTCACACCACTTCGTGCATTCCCAGTGATTAAAGATTTAGTTACCGATGTTTCATTTAACTACAAAAAGGCGATGGAGATTCCATCATTTGAGCCACCAGCTGATCTAAAGCCTGGTGAGGCCCGTATGCAGCAAATTGATGTTGAGCGCTCACAAGAGTTCCGTAAATGTATTGAGTGCTTCCTTTGCCAAGATACCTGCCATGTTATTCGCGATCATGAAGAGAACAAGAAATCATTTGCTGGTCCACGATTCTTTATCCGCATCGCAGAGCTTGATATGCACCCACTTGATATGTTGCGCAATCGTAAGCAAAAGGCGCAAGAGGAGCATGGCCTTGGCATGTGTAACATTACAAAGTGCTGTACCGAAGTTTGCCCAGAACATATTCGCATCACCGATAACGCAATCATTCCAATGAAGGAGCGAGTTGTAGATGTTAAGTACGATCCTGTTCGC
>Ga0247832_1001208_pt1 | contig 47382 bp, 26 predicted proteins | sample LaCruzMarch2015__10_FD_192407 | JGI IMG/M metagenome (GOLD analysis project Ga0247832, IMG submission 192407) | Freshwater microbial communities from meromictic Lake La Cruz, Castile-La Mancha, Spain - LaCruzMarch2015_4m | ecosystem: Environmental > Aquatic > Freshwater > Lake | place: Spain... | reverse complement strand
TTATGACTCCATTCAAAACTGATGATGATCCTCTTAAAACTATTTGTCCTCCGTTTATTTCCGTTGGCCCAGTATAGTTGCACACACCATCTAATGTGAGTCCACCAATTCCGTTTTTAATAATTCCTGTTGCGCCAGAAATTGCTTGGGTCAATGTGATTGCCTGATAGCACATAAACTGACGAAACATTGCCGTTGCAGATGCTATTGCTTTTACATCGCTTGTCCCAACTTCTGCCGCACTGGAATCAGTTAAAATCATCCTACAATAATGTAAAGTGTGTTTGCAGTTGGAGTTACAATTGCGCTGTATGCCGCTTGAGTGATCTGAACCATGTTAAGCAGTTGGGTTCCCCCTTGTGCCGCAGTCGTGTTACTTCCAACTGCTCCCAGATCGGCAGGCGTTGTAGTTGGTTGCAGAGCAGTGTCGGCCTTTGCTCCTTGTTCTGCGGTAGCCGCGCCGATGGCTACGCGGAAATTATCCGCGTCGTGGATATGCCAGCTATCGTCTTCCACCGAGTAAATGAGTGCAGTAACATCGTTAGATTCTTCCGTTCGCAGTCCCGTAGCGGCTTGAACCACTGGATCGGCCAATGTATTTTTATTTGGAACCGGACTAACTCGTTCGACAATAATACTTACGGGAAGGGACGAGGCGGCCCCTACCACCTGCTTCCAGCCGCTGGTCAGCGTTGATGGATCGAGGTCGGTTCGTGTGTTGAAGTATTTTGTAACCTGCTCTGCGGTTTCTACCACCCACTCTTCGCTGTTAAATGTAAGGGATTCCCCCGTTGCTGCATAGTATTTTGGCTCGCCCTCAAAAATACCAGCATAAGTATAGAGAGCATTGAAATTTGTATCAGGGCAACCACTTAGCCGAATAAAAATACTCAAGGGAGACTTGGCACTGAGAGCAAGCTGACCGTCGCTCGAAATCGGCTTGTGCAGGTCTGCTGTGTTTTGCACATTTCCCAGACCGAGGGCTGCACGGAAATTTTGCTTTAGTGCGGTAGGTACATCTGGCGCTGTCCCTAAGTCAAACTGCTCACCCGCTAAAAAAACTCCGGAATCATCAATTTTTAGAGCAACCGATCCGTTAGCAAAGTCATACAACCCACCTGCGCTAACAGCCACATCTGGATTGATGTCGCTGGCGGGAGCCGCGCCGATGTCTTCAGGCGTGAGAGCATCCGTGCCGCCTGTGGCGTGGGTGGACTTGTGGGTGGTGGTGGGCGATATCTCGATAAATGCTGACCCGCTCCAGCGCCAGCACTTGCCGTTGTCGATCGTAACATAGATTTTGCCGGTCTCACCTACGACGGGTAGCCCATGAATATCCGCAAACTCCAGAACATCATCTACATAACCCGGAAGTTGACTGGCGGGGATTTTCCCGTTCTCCAGTATGGCGTAGGGCTTTAGATTTCCAATACTACTAAATAGATTGTAAGAAAACATTTTTTATTGTATGTATGGCCCTTTTTTTAATTCGCCAGAAACCAAGAATGATGAGATTGTTGTGGGATTTGCATCTTCGTATTCAAACGCAATATGATGCGTTTCAATTCCGTTAAGAAAAAAAGAAACGGCTTTTGTAAGAGGCACAATCTCATGTCTCTCGTTACGGAATTTGTCATGCAATGGGATTTGCATCCCCGTCCGCCCCTCTAAAACTGCAGATATAAATTCGGTGCTTGTCATAAATTATAATTTTGGCTGAAGTTTGTCTATTGTTTTGGCGCAAATTTGCAACATGAAATCCGGTTACTTTTCCTGCTGTTTTGCCTTTATGACTTTTTCGAGTGATTTTTTTCTATCGCGCAAGTAGTTTAGCAAGTCGCGCGAAGCGACGTAGCGAGCGCGTGCGAATTCAAGCGCCGCGCCTGTTGTGTCAGGATTCACAATTGCGCTGTGCGCGTGATCGTGAAGCTGCTGAAACCATGGGAGCAGTTCTTTCTGAAAATCCTCATTATTCCAAAGTCGATTGATGCGTTCAAGGGCCGCAATTTGTTCGGAGATTTCCATAAATTTTAAACGCGTTGTGGGATTGGTATCATTTGATTGTCCTCGACCGGCGCTGTAATCAACGCTTTCGACGGAGCTTTGTAAACCGTTGGCACACTGGGCATAGATTCTTCAGGCGACGGTGTTTTTAGTTCTTCCGCAATTTCAAGCGTTGTTGGGGCCTGCATTTTTGCCTGAGACGGAACGGGCGATTGTAATTCTGCATTCCTCATTTGCTCCAATGATTCAGGAGTAGGCATGATTGCTAATGCCGCTTCGGCCGCCATGGCTTCCGCCCCAAGAGCCTTGTCAACATCCTCAATCCCCATAGTTTGCAGGATGCGATAAATGATTGGGCGGATTCGTATTTTAACATCCGGCGGCAGTTGTTCGTAGCCCATCAGGATGTCAAAGGCTTGCTTGTGCGATTCAATGACATCACTGTCTTTGCTATTTGACAGCAACAACTTAACATTATATTGTAATTGGGCAATGTCGCGATTTTTCTCCAGCATTTTTGCCGCCTCTTCCCCCATCAATCGTTCGGCATCATAGGGATCGTAGTTTTTAAGGGTGAGTGCCACGCAATCTTTCAGGACAGATTCAAACCCCTCAACGATGTCGTAGAGCATATTTTTCAACAGCACATTTGCAACTCGGTCAAGAGACCGGATGCCGGTTGCCAGGCTGGCGGCGGGAAGCCCTGCTAATCCATGATCCCCCGCTGAAACAATGCCCGCTTCAAGCTGAGTCACTTGCATGAGCATATTCAGTAGGTTTTCTGATGCGGATGCGTCGTTCGGTATTGTAACGCACTTGAAAACATCCTCTGCGGAAAACCCTTCGCGCAACCTGTATGTCTTGTTTGTGCCAAACTCAATTGGCTCACCCGCCATCCCCTCCTCTGTCGCCATTGGATTTTCGATTTTAATGTTCCCCGAAAGACTCGCTGCCAAATTCACCCGATTGATAAACAGATCACAAAATTTATGACGATCCGCAAAAAGCTCATAATATCCCGTGCCATACCAACGGTGCGGGACAGGCTCCATGCGGATAACGCGCAGTGGCCTTTTTCCGGTAGGCGATACATTGTCGAGATAATCGTATGCCAAGATTTGTTTATTTTTCAAATCGACCAGGAGGGCGATTTCATCCGCAATGCCATCATCTTGCAGAACTACACGCATATAAACTTCGGTTAATTCACACAGCGGCATCGCTTCTTGACTTCGTGCCTGCTCCCCGCGAAAAAACTCCGGTTTCATGGCCTGTTGCACTCCGTCCCTGCTGGCTGTATTTTTGAGTTTTCGAATAACCTCCCTTGCCTGAATTGTGTCCCGCACAGGCGCGAGCATGGAAATTACTTTATCTAACTCCATGTCAATTTTTAACGCGCAAAAATCTGCGGCATGTATATCCTTTTCTGTGGTAGAGCAAACAAAGTCCCGGTGGTCGATACACGATGATTCAATGCCGTCGTAGGTGACGCGATAAAAATCAAATTCCTGTTCCTCCCATACCGGCAGTTCATCGACCTCTAATCGGACTCGTTTGTCGCGCCCTAAAACAAGCGCGTCGCCATCTTCATTCCAAATATCAGTGCGACATACTAAATTCCCATCTCTGGCTCGTATAGCCCTTCCATCTTTTATTAGCACTTCGCCTTTTTTTCGCGAGCGTGAGACTTTGCGTTCCCATGTTGTTTTGACAACCGTTTCGCCTCTTATACATGTTAGAGTTTCCGCCTCTCTCAATACAGATCGCAGCCCGGATCGCTCTATCTGATGCCCAATGTAACGCTGGATAACGCGAGCGACTTCGTGATCGTCTCCCTTCCCCTCTACGGCGACTGCAAGGAGAGGACTGCTTGTCAGCATGGCATCGTAGATGCGAGACGCTGTAATTCTGACAAACCGTTTAGGCAAGTTGAGGCTGATGTTAGACAACTCGAATATACTTCCTGGGGTTTTTCGCTCTTCCATGTTGCCCATGTATTGCTGCATGGCGAGATTGCGCGTGTGAAGCCATTTGCTTTGGGTATAACTATTGTTAGCCCTATCCATGCGGGTGAGGATTAAATTCATGACCTCGCGTTCTTGCGCTCCTGCGAGCCGTAGCGTTCCTCGTAGCGGCACTGTTGACGGGTCAAGGGTCTCAGCTAATTCGGGCAGTGCAATCATACAGATTATGTTGTCAATTGTTTCGGCATAGTCAAAAGTTTATTTTTCAAATAATTTTTCTTGCGGGGTTATCTGGGCGGATTTGGGGCCGCCTCGCGGCACAGGCTTGATGTTGACTCCTCCGAAAGTCCGGATCAACTGCATCAATGGGTCGGTGTAGGCTACCGTAGATGCGTCTGGCATATTTACTTCGCCTTTCGGAGTCAATGCAATACTTTCCTTGCCAACGCCCATATTTTTCAGCTTTTGAATATTATAGGCAATCGGAACACTGCTATTTTTCCCGAGGTTTAGTTTTTCCACAGGCACCCCTGCGTCTTTCATCACTCTGATTTGGCCCTCAATTGGGATGTCATAACGGCGGGCCGTTTCTTTCACTCGCCTGATCTCAGCATCGCGTTCACTGCCTGACATGTTGCTTTTATTTATTTTTGCCAACTCTCGATTTAACCATTTTTCGGCTGAAAACGGAGCGAATGCCGCATTGACTCTTGATCCCGTGCTGGGTTGATTCTTGGAAAGGAACGGAGTATTGTTAAATAGGGCATCCATTGGCGACGCCGTGTAGCCTAACTTTTCCATGGGTTTATCAGAGCGTGTCACAGGATCGACTAACCTCGTAGCTAAATTCCTCCACGGCACCGGCAAGACGCCGCTCGTACTAAAATCAAGCGCGCCCTCTGTCAGTCGATATCCAACAGGTTTATTTTTGTCAAACTCGGAAATTCCAATGATTTTAGATATGATGCCCAAACTTACATATTCTCCTGCAATATCTCCCATCTGTTGCATTGCCTCGCTGTATTGTCCATTTGCAACAAGTCCTAACGCAAGTGCCTCTTTGAGGTAAGGGTAGTTTCTGTATCTCCACCACAAGTCTTTTGTGGTTCCTGTTCCATCGTCCAGCGTAAAATCGACATCGTGCATTAAGCCGTGAGCAAAAATTACACGAGCGAGACGCGAAATATTCATTCGGTTTGCAGTTCTAAAAGCGGCATCTAAAACATTTCCTTCCTCGTCGATATTTGTTCCCAGAATCTTTTCTTCTTCCCCCTCGCCCATTCCGATGACGGTCGCCCCCAATGCAACTAACCCGGCCATTGTCATCAAGTTTGCCATGCCTTCGATGCGTTGTTGTTTGCTTTTGTTAGTGCCAAGTAGGTCGATTGCAGAATCTACCGTAAATACCTTGAACTGGCGCGCCATGTTGTAGGGCCATTTCGCGAAGGGCAGCACCAAGCGTTTGATGACTTTACTGCCCGTTGTCATGCTTTGCGAGGCATCCAACCATGCCGGAACATTTTGGTAGTCCATCATGTAAAGAACAACGGTTTGATAAACATCTTGGTGGATTCCATTGTCTTCAGATTTCATCCATGCGCGCATCCACTCGCGCTTATTTATTTGCTTGGTAACTTCTTTGCGCTTCTTCGCTTCAGACCACGCAACTTCGGCGTGAGCCCGGTATGCAGCATACGCTAATTGTTGCTTGTTTTTAGTGTCAATTTCTCCATAACCCATCGCTTGCAGTGCAGCCCCTCCCAAATTCAAGCGCATTACCTGTTCAAACACAGTTTTGTCGGCATCAATGTCCATCGCCTCCAAACCGGTTTGATCGCTAAATAATTCCTTGGGAACGATGTCGCCAATTCGATTTTGCTGGAACTTGCTCCCCATAAACCTGTCGCTGACGAGTCCCCGCAGGAGGAAGCCAAACTCGTATGCGCCAAGTTTTGCGCCTCGAACATCGCCCGTGGCGGCACTTATGAGAGCAAAATTCAACCTGTTAAAAGCCCTTGTGAATTTATGCAACTCATTACTCAAGGCGTTTGTGATTGCTGTGAAGGGGGTTGAAAGCAAGCCGCCATTGTATCGTTCGAGCAGTCCGCTTAGTATTCGCGTCAACCAATTCGAGGTGGTTTCGCGAGCAACGCCTAACATTAGCTCGCGGGCAACTTGCTTGTGAATCATCAGTCCTCGACCTTTAAGCCTGTAAGCATCGCCCAGAATTTTTGCCATTGCCTTATCGTCGGCGGGACTCAACGCATCCGTTAATGCTGGGTATGCCGTTGGGTTAAGACGCTGAGCCAATTTTACGGCTTGGAGCAACTGATTGAATGTGCCGTCCAGAGGAACGAAATCCTTAACCTTCAGCGGATCAATGCTGGTTTCTGGCTTGGCCGCAAGATCAATGAGCTTTTGCCGGGTCTGAACGCGAATTTTTTCGCGGTGAGCTTCGTAAGCGCGGGTGCTGAAACCGTCAAAGAGGTTTTTGATATTGCCACTTTCGCGCAGCTCGCCAGCCTTAAACTTTCTCGCGCCTGATTTAAACTTACTGAGCAGCGAACTAATCAATGCAACTAATGTTTTTTGCTCGGCGACATCGGGCGTGTAGCCGGGGACATAAGGCATGTCTTCTAATGGTATTGGGCCAAACAAGTCTCGTAACTCTTGAGGCCAATCATTAAAAAGTTGGCGCAGCGATCCTCGATTAAACTCTGCCGTCATTGTTCCGCTTGGCCCCTCATATCGGGACTCCTCCATACCTGGAGCGATAAACCTGTCGAGGTAGTATGCTGTTTCGGGATATTTGCTGTGGAAATCGGCGAAGATTTTTTCTTGGCTTGCCGCCGGCATCCACCGCTCGATTACATATTTGTTTCTGTCTTCAACAAAGCGACCAAGCCTGTAAGTCATTCCATCTTTGCCAATGAAGGTATCGCCTGGAGCGATGCCACGAAGGCGGGTTTCATTTTTTGACATCATTCCCGACCTCATGTAGAAGTCGCGAAAAATAAAGTTGCCGTCATCGTCGAAGCCAGCGACTTCTAATCGCGCAGCGGTCGGAAGGATTTCATCGAGAAAATTTGTAAGCCGCGTTTTGTTTTTGCTCCAGAATTGCGGATACCCAAAACCCTTGATAATGTCCTGCTTAATCTGATCCATCATGGCATTGATGGTCGCTGCCGCAAGTGTTTCGTTCCGCTTGTTAGAAAGAATCACATCCTTTGCTCCGGGGGCATAGTATTCCAGCTTGTCGTAGCGGCCTTGGAAAACATTGGCATAAAACTCTTTTGCACTCTCTTTCATGGAGGCGTTTTCTGTCGCAAGTTTCGCCTCATTTTTACGAAACGATTTCGCGGCATTAGCCTCTTCGGAAATTATTGCTATTTCGTCAGCAGGGGTCGGGGCCGCATTGATCTGACGAGGTGTTATATTGCCGGTTGCAGCAGATTCCTTTTTCAAGTCGCTGGTGAAATTGTCAAACGCCATTCCAAGGGCGATGTTTTCGCTTGGGTCTTCTTTTGCGACAAGTGTTTCCATTGCGTTGCCCCTTGGCGATCTCTTCGCGACATAATCAAAAGCAATGTCGTTTATACTATTACCTGCCGAAAATCCCTTACTGATTGGCGTGCCTATCATCTGAGAACTTTGCGGTTTTTTTCCGATAGTAGGTTTCCTTGCTTTAGCAAGATCACTAAACTCTTGTATTCCAATATCGTTTGCCGCTTCAAGAAACTCATTAAGCGTGTAAACACGATTAGGTATTTTTGCGTAGAAGGCAGGGTCAATTTGACTGACGGGTAACGCATGAATGCGATTACCATTTTCAATGGTAAGATTTTCCCCGCTCAGCATCTGTTTCGACAATTCCTTCCCAACAATTTCGATCAATTGCGATGTGGTTTTTACTGGCGTTCTAAAGTAACTCCCATTTTCTCCGGACAAAACTAAAACTTGCGGTGAATCGGTATCCTCCGTCCCGTTGATCCATGTTAGTTTTGCACTTGGCTCATACGGCAAGATATTTTTCAAAGCAAAAAACAATTCGATTGTTTTTTGTTTTTTTGCTGAACTGTTTTTTCGCAAGTTTAGATCGGCTATTTCTGCGGTAGTTCGCAAGACCGACTCAAGCATGGTTTCTAATTCGCCCGAAAAATCTGACGACATTTTCTTGAACAGCTTTTTAATTGCTTCGACAAGTTCTTGCCATATCGTTTTCTTTTTATTGCCCTTCAATTTTGAGAGCATTATTTGAAATTCGGGACTGCTAAACGACTGAGCGATGAACTCATAAATGTTTGACATCCCGTAAGCCTCATTTGAAAAAGTCTTGATAGCACTATCTTCTACCTTTTTTTGAAAAATATCAGGGTTAGGCCCAGCATAACCTTTTGTTTTACTGGTCGCGATTCTTGGCTCCTTATAGTTGATAAACAAAAAGCTCCGACTTACATTTCTTCCAAGTCCCTTGTGAAAAAAATTTAAAGGCGACACTTTAAGTAACTGCGTTTCTCTGGCGGCTTTTTTCAACCCCTCTTTTTCTTGCTTGGTAATTTTATCAAAAATATCAGGAAGCGTTGTGCCTGCATATTTTTCAAGTAGAGAATTTACTACTGCGTTAAATTTATTCTCGCCAGGAGTCGGGGAGGAATCTAAGATTTTTTGAAAATCAGCATCGGAAAAAACAATTCTTCCGTAAATATAGTCATTTTCTGAAATAGTCGGCATTGGCAAATTATTATCAACTAATTTTTTGTAAAAATTAGGATATAATTCTTTGAATACCTCCAATGTAGTATATTGAGGTTTTCGGCCAAACGCGCTATTCCCTTTTTCATTAACATAAGCTCTTGGTTCCCAATTTTTTGCGAACTTAGTTCCTCTGACATCTAAATCTGCAAAAACAATTCCGTCGTCAAAATTTGACCTTTCAAAACCAATGTTCTCGGATTGAACATTAACTCGCTTCGTAGTGCTGCCGAACATTGATTTTTGTATGCCCAATTGCTCTGCGGCAGAAAAATACAATTTTATGATGTCCTTGATTGGCTGTGGAGCGGCCTCATTTTTAAGAACATTTTCTAATAACTTTTTGTAATCTGCTCCTGAGACATTTACTTGATCGATAAATTTTTTGATCGCATCAACGGAGATTGAGTGGGCAGCCTCATGTAACAATGCTTGTGTTGAAATGCCCTGCACCCCATGAATAATCTCCCCGCCCCCACTACTTCTGAATGCTCGTCGGTTATTTTTTTTCAGATCGGACGGCTTTATCATTCGCACCTTTTCATCTTTTAAGTGCGCCCATTTTTGTTTAAGTAAAAATTGAGCTAAATCGTGATATTTTGAGTATTGGGGGACTCGTTTGAGCGCGGCATCTAAGCCAATGGACTCACCTAATGGGACGCTAAATAGTATGTCATCATCCATCATGCCATCAGGCATGAACTGCAACTGCCCTGCGCGAGCCGCATTGCGCGCAAGAAGTTGGCCTTGAACTAAATTGTTTTGATTCCCAATTCGCGATTCCGTTGAGCCATCGAGGAATGAAGTTTCAAGCCCAATTCCCGCCTCAATGCCAACCGCTCCTGCTCGTTGTCTGGCATGGTCGAGGATTCGCTTGGCTTTGTCTTTGTTGGTGGACGCAAGCTCAATTTTGTTGGCGAGTTGTTTGTAGGAGCCATGAAGAAAACCCTGCATCACCGGCTTAACAATGTCAAGAGGTTCGTTTGTGCTGGCGGCTATTTTCTCTGAAACCCGCTCAATATCACGCGCACTCGTTTTGCGCGTTTCAACGGCGTTCAGAACTGCCACACCAGATACATTAACCCCATTGCGCCTTAATAAGCCGGCAAAAGCCATCCAACTTTCGCCTGTGTTGTGGACATCTTCAACAATAACAACCGGGCGATTGAGCGCGGCCAAGGATTGCAACCCTGCCTCTGGCGCATAACCAATCGGGTCGTCAATGGTCATGGTGTAGTCGTAGCGTTTCTTCTTCGCTTCGAGCTTTGCGGTCGCAGTCGCGACCGGCGTTTCAAATACGGGGTTGCCTTGGTCTGCGCTGATTCGTTGCGCGAGGAGGTATGGCAAAATGTTTTTTCCGCTCGTGCTTGGTTGCGCCACCAAAACGGCATCTTCGGGTATTCCTGCAAACGACCCGGCATTGTAAAGTTCATCGACCATTTTTATGCCATACGCGAGCGGAAACCCATCCTCTGCCCATTTGTCCTTTTTGAGCCGCAAAATGTGCGATGGCTTGTAGCCTGTGGTTGAGGCAAAAATACTCGCAGGCATTGTAGCCGCATCTGACCTTACTTCTGAAGCAAGCACACCCTCGGCAAGTCCATTTAAGACAACCTCGGGATCATCTTCTTGGTTCAATGCGTCAATAATTGCTTGTTCTCGCGTTTTTCCAGCCGCCACACCATTCAGGATTTCTGATCTAACCTTGCTGGCGTCTGCGGTGACAATCGCATCTGGTGCGGCTTTAGCCACAACTGCGAGCAATGGATTTATGTTGCTGTCTGCCGCCGCGCCAAGGAAGTGAATGCGGGGAGGCTTTGATTCCCGCAAAAACTCTGCGAGTTGTTCCCTGCTTACGGCTTCCGCGTTAGATGGAATACCAACAATGAACTTGGCAGGATCAATCTCTATTCCTAATGTGTTGGTTTTTAGTATCTCAATAATTTTGCTATATGCTTGCGAAATAGACAGCTCTCCAAGTGGGATAGGAATAATTGGCTCAAACAGGTTGAAATCCCCTGCAAGCGCGATGCGATCTTTGTATTGTTCTGCGAGTAATAGTGATGCCCTTTGGTCGCCAACAATATCAGGCATAACAAAAAGCGGGCGCGGATAGTCTGCTTCTACCTTGTTTTGCTCAAAGATAGCTTCTGTAATCGCGTCGTATTTTTTGAAAATCTTGTCGAAGTCCAAAGGTGCTAATGTTTCTTTACCTTTGGCCTTTAACTTTTCATTTTTAACAAAATGACTGAAAGCCCCTGAATCGACAAAAACCTGCGTGTCCAGATTGATTACCCTGTCAGCAAGCAAATCTATTGCGTTTTTTGAAAGCATCCCGACATCAAATCCTACTCCGTAGTTTTTCAGGCCGCCGCGAACATAAGTTGAATTCCCAAGATCACTTAATCCACTCATGCCGGACGCAAAGCGCACCATGCTCCGTTTGATTTTTTCTATTGGCGCATCAATCTCTTTGGCGAATCCAAACTCTGCGTTAGTAGGCGCGATTATTTCGGACAATCTACGCTCTGCTAAAATTTCAGCCCCTTTGACGAATATATCGTCTTTTGCAAATCCAAATCCTTTGGCTTGCTTTTTAACTGCGGCAAGCGCATCGGCGATTTCTTTTTTGGTGCGAGCGTTCCGAATAGACGGAAATGCGTCGGGACTCTCATAAAAAGGCAGGGCGCCTATTGTGCTTTGTTGGTCTTCTGCTGTTGTTTCCGATGTTGCTGGGGTTTCGTCCATCACCTCCAGCTCGTAGTCGTAAATTTCATCCTTGGTGAGTTGGCGAGGATACTGGATCGTTCCCCATCGCGCGCGTCCCACGGCAGGCCCATTGCTGCCTATGATGTAACCTTTCGGGGCAGTTCCGATATCGAGGGGGCGATTGCGTAGCCCGTAGGTGAAGCGCGGGCCGGTATAGTCCTCGGAATAGATCGGGCCGGCGGCGGATGGTGCAGCGGTAGATTCTGCAAGCGTCAGGTTGCTTTGTGGGTCTTCGGCAAGCAATCCGGCTTCGTTGGCAGAAAACATGCTTCCGCTTGACCCTTCAACAGTTAAAACATCCAACAAGGTGATTTGAGATAAAAACGCAAACTCTTTAGCCTTTGTTACAAAGCGATCAAAGTCCGCTGAAAGCATTGAGAACGGAGCCTGGATAATAAACCCGTATGCGCCATTGACCGAGGCAGACATCATGATTTGTCTAAAAACATCATCAGTCGGCGTGTCCATGAACGAAGGGATGCGCTCAACGGCGGTCAATTTGTTTTTCGCGGTCAAAAGGAGCGCATGGCCTGCCGTGAGGTTGCCCTGGCGTAGCGCGTTAATTAACTTTTTGGTTTCCTTGTTTTGTAAACCATCAATTCTTTGCAATCCATCCCTCGACACTTTCTCCCAAGGGGCAGTCGAAGGAACAAATGGTGGCGCTTTTATTCCCTTATCGCGAGTTCCAAAAATGCCTTTTTCTTCTTTTGCGGGAGTGCCAAATGAGAAGCCAGCTTCCTTAAATGAAAAGTAGCTCGAACCATTTGTAATAACATGATCTAAAACAACAAAGCCGACTGCACTTGCCGCCTCGCTAATGTTTTTTGTAATGCGCCGATCAGCCGCACTCGGTGTAGGATCGCCGCTTGGGTGGTTATGCGAGATAATAATTCGGGTAAATCTTTTACCTGTGGCAAGCCTGATCTTTGCCAATGCCCGGAACACTTCGCGAGAGTGCATCATGGTCTCGTTAATTGTGCCTATCGAGATAACATCACTCGAAATCACTTTGTTGTAGTCATCCATTACGGCGACTTTAACGCTTTCAAAGTAGGGGGAACGGAGCGGAATCAATGTTGCGGCGACATCTTCTGGGCCTTCGATTTTTGTCCCGATAATTTCCCATACAGGCAATTTGCCGGAAATGAGTTCCGGCAAGATTGAAGACGCGGTGCCTTTGATATTGATTGCTTTTGCCAACGCCACCCAATCCCCCTCAAATCCGGCCTTTACCAGATTGTCGTATTCCGTGTTGCCGACTTCCTTCAGCTTGCGCTTTTTGGTTGGAGTAGCGACACCATCAAACATTTCTGCCTGTGCATAGTTTGCTGCATCCGCCAGTTCCGCAACTTTGCTTAATTGCAGCGCAACTTCATTGGTTGCCTCTTCGAGATTTACTGTTCCGTTTGAAAAGAGATAATCGCTAACATCGCTTTTTAGTTTTGCCGCACGAGCGTTAATTTGTGCCAACGATGTTTTGCGTCCATTTTTAGAAACAATTTTGATTTTGCTGTCATCAAATATGACGAGGTTGCGAGTTGGCTCGTTACCGGCGGTTTCTTTTTTAGCGTCGTAGTCTTCTGCTGCTTTTCTCGCTTCTTCTTCTGTTCCTTTGACTAAACGATTGCCTGCTCCGTCTTGAGCCACCCAATATCCCTCGGCAAACATTTTCCAGACAGTTGCCTTGAGCGTGACTTTTCCAAACCCGACGCGACTGTCACCATCGAGATATTTTATGCCTTGAATGCCAGCGGCAAGCAGGGCTTCAGAGGCTTTCTTTTTCGGATCAATGCCGTCTGCAGTAAACTCTGCATCAGGCCATGTTGCTGTCAGGTTTTTGTATATCGCTGCGCCTACAATATTAGTTCCGAGTTTTTCAGAAATGGTTTCCTCCCAAAGCCAATTATCAACTTGAACCGATTGCAATGCGGCCTGAACCTTCGGACTCTGCTCGCTCAATGGGGCGTCCCAATCTAACAATTCATTGTCATCAACATCAAGCGACACTTGATAAAGATAGCCCTTTGGTATGCTGACAACGATCTCGCGGGAATCAATCATGTCGGCAATGCCGTTGTAGGCTTTAATGTATTCTGGTTTTTTAGCCGTTTTTGCCAAATCCCGAATAATGTTGGAGGCATTTCGAGGTGTCGCTTGAAGATTCAAAAGCGTTTCCGAAATCAGCATCGGTGCCGCGTCCGCATAATTTAGCAAATCCTTGTATTTAGCTTGCGCTGAATCAACCGGCTGAATGACCCATTTGCTTGTAATAGTCGGGGCTTTTTTCGCCAATGTCCGGGCATATCCTTCAGCAACATTTACATTTTCCGCAAAGTAAATCCCATAACCAAAAGCCGCCGCACCCTCGCCTGTTCCAATGTAGTCGGAACTAAACTCATCAAACAAAGCCGGGCCTCCGTGAAATGCCGCCCGCGCGCTGATAACCGCATTTGATGTTGCTATTGGCTCACCAGCAATCACCTCGCCAATGAATTGACTCGCATCTTCTTTTTTGGGCTTTTGCGGAATTCCATTTGCTTCCGCCATAGCCTTCCTTGTGGTGTCCAATTCAACGAGTGTTGATTGAAACTCATTTTCCATCGGCCATTCAGTTATTGGCTTCATCTCGGCTAACTGCCGGACTCGCTCAGCATTGTTTTTTTGCGATGTCTTGATGGCATCAATAGTTTCACCAAGCTCCTCAAGCCGCGACGCAAGCGTCGGAAAACTGGTGACGCGCCCAAAAGTTATTCCATCTTGCAAGTCGCCTTCGGAGTTTGCCAACTCAAAAGAATAACTTGGTTGCAGCGTTCCAACCATATCAGGCTTCATTATCATTTTCCCCGTCAGTAGCACAGGTTGCCCGTTGACGCTGATAGAACGAATGTGTAGAGGCATATCCCCAATAGAGGAGTCCCTGGCGAGCCTTTCGGTTGCTGATTTGAGTTCTGAATCAACAGCGCTTGCTAATTCTGTTTTGGTTTTAAACTCTACCCCCCCTACGGTAATTCTTACGCCATTTTTGCCGATTGTCTCGGCAAGGCCTGTCATCGCTTGCATCGAGGGGGCTATGTCCCGCGCTTTTCTGAGTAGAATTTGCATGCCCCTTTGCGCCGATTCAATTTCTTTCTGTCGGTTCGAGGCCTCCTTGAAGTGGCCACTTCGTTCCAATTCCAATTCTCGAATCTTGTTTTCCAACTCAAAAATCTTTTGCCCGAACGGTCCCGATAAAACTGCACGCTGTTCTGCAAGCGATAGAATCTCCTGAGATTCTTCGAGTTCCCTGCCCACAACCTTCCCTGAAAGAGCTAAGGTAATAAATTTTTGCTTAGTTTCCAGCTTTTGCCATAGGGCAGCGTCGAGGGTATCTTTCATGCCATAGCGGACAATCTCAACGGGAATTCCCATTTCTCCGTGAATGTTCCCTTGGCGGTAAACACGCCCATCTCGTTGTTCCAATCCTGCAGGCGTCCACGGCACATCAAGGTGATGCGCAGCGGCCATCCGTTGCTGCATATTTACGCCGGTTCCCAAGCTCTCCGTTGAACCGATAATAACTCTTACCTTGCCCTCATTTACTTGGTCAAATAGAGCGTTTTTAACTTTCGGATTTGAATACTTGCTATCAGTAATAAGTGCAATTTCGTTTTCCGGGATTCCTCGCGCAATCAGCTTTGCCTTAATATCATCGTAAAGATTAAACTTCACTTTGCCTGATCCCTCGGTAGTCAAATCAAGTCGCGAGAGAGGAACCACCGAATCAAAAAGACTTGTTTTTATCTGGTTGAATGAATCTGCAAAAACGACCTGTGTGCCTTGGTAGTCGTTTGTCCGGTTGTATATTTCCATTAACCTTTCAACCATTACATTGACCTTACTTCCAGTCTCATCAATGGCATCCGGCTGAATCATCCGAATATCAATTGCCGCCGCACGAGAGGCCATATAAGCCTGCACCGGAACAGCAAGAAGCGACGGGTTCTCTGAAATTTCTTTTCCTGTTATGCCTTCAAATTCTTTGAGGACATCTCGAATATAACTTACCCACTTAGAGGCACCAGCAGTTCTCTCGACTGCGACCAGCTCGGGTTTGCCGCCTTTGATTTCCGGTCTGTTCTTGACAATTAAATCTTCTCCAAGCTTCACATCAGCAGCCATGCGCAGCAGGGTTGCCCATTCAGGCAAATTCACTACTTTAGACAACCGATCAACCATTTTGTGGTCTCCTGATGGTGTCATTTCGGACGCCTGTTCAATCTCGGCAAATTTCGAAACAAACTGGTCGAAACTTTCGATCCCGTATTCTTTCACGAGACCCGGCGCAACCAATCGAATCATATTCCAAATTTCTCCAAGCGTGTTGGTAACGGGAGTTCCGGTCATTGTAAAAATGTTTTTCCCTCCCATTTTCTCCTGAATCTTCCGCGCCCGCATTAACAGCGCGTATCCCCGCTTGCTGAATGTGCCATCAATGCCTTTCGCATCCAACTTTGTGTTGAATGGCATTTTCTTAAACCTATGCACTTCATCTACAATAAGCGCATCGACCCCAAGTTGCTGAAAGTTTAAAATACCATCATCCGTCTTCCGCTCGCTCAATTCTTTCAACCGCACCTCAAGAGTTTCAATCTGTTTGATCGCATTTTTAACAGTCGGAGGCTTTTGCTTGTCTTCTTTAGCATTTTGCAAAGACGCGTATCCACTACCCTTGACGCTTGCTGTCATGGCATCTATCAAGACTTTCATGTTATCGGCCTCAACCTTTGGATCATCAGCGATAAGATCAAATGTCGAATGTGCTATCACTACCGCATCCCAGTCACCGGCTGCAATCCGCATCAAAAACTCACGCCGTTTGCTACCCTGCAACTCATCTTTGCGCCCGACCAATACGCGCGCGGCCGGTGCCATCTTGGCCATTTCTTTAGCGAATGATTCAAGTGTAGCATTGTGAACCACAATCATGGGCTTTCGCGCCATGCCCAACCGCCGCATTTCTAAAGCTATTGCACTCCCAAGAATTGTTTTACCGCCACCTACCCCATGAGCCAATAAACCATACCCTTCCTGTATGGCTCTCCAAATCGTGTTTTTCTTGTCGGGGTAAATATCAAAATCTTTGTTCGCCCACGGGAATTGGAGGAACTGTCCGTCGTATGTGCGTTGAGCAAATGCATTAACCTCTTTGTTGTAAATTCCGGCTAACCTTTCAGCCACTTCAGGGGTTTCTTTTACCCATGCAACAAAACGATCATTTAGCTTTTTAGCGGCAGCTTTTGCAGCAGAGGTTGCCGATTCAGACAAAATGGGCTTGCTGTCAGCCCCCTTAGTTTCATCCCTTTTGTAAATTGCTATTCTTCGGAAGTTTAAAAGCGCATTTAAAATCGGGACAACCTCGATTTCTTTTGTTTGGTAGTCTTTGTATTCAACTCCTCTGGACACTGCTCGCCTGGCGTCCACCTGCCATCCATCAGCAGTGAGGCCAATAACGCCAGGGTTATAGGTTATTTGAACATTAGCTATCCCAATGCTTTTTAAAAATTCTTTATAGGTTTCCGCCGGAATCCATGTCGCCCCAATTTTAAATCTTACATCCTCAATAGAAACATCTTGAGGTTGGACTGTCTGCAACATCTCAACATTACGCTCGTAGTCGGTGCCTGACTCCAGAGCAACTGCTAACTTTTTCCGAACATTCCCAGACAAGTATTGTTCGCGGGTCAAGACTTGACTTGTTTCGGGGTCACGAACAACCATGCCTCCCTCAAGGAGTGCTTTTTCTGCCTGTTCAATTTTCAAGCCTGTCATGCCGGCAATATACGGCAAATCAACCCTCCCCTTCCAACCCAGCGAAATTCCAAGCGCATCTGCTACGGAATCGGCTTTCGTTGGTTGTACTCGCGGCATCATTATCCGCTTTGAATAAATATCTGCTTTGACAAATTCTTTGTCTCCTTTTAGAGCGGATGCCAGTTTTGCAATCGTTGCACCGATGCCTACTGTTCTGGATTTTTCAACCTCTGACCCAAGAACGCGAGTGTAGTCAGGATCGTCCAGCAATAAACTGGAATTGCTTCGATGATGAAACGACTTGTTTCTAAAAACAAATGTATCGTAAGCCCGATTCAATTTAACACGATTTTCTTCGATTGCCCTATCACTTGATTCTACATCAAGTTCCAAATCGTATTGCGTATTCAATAGGTCACGAACCGCTATAAAGTCGCGAACAATACCCCGGTTCTTAGCCTTATTTAAATCAACATCAGGACTCTCCTGCCCCTGAAAATAGTAGCTGCCATTTTCTTCAATTATAGAACCAATTTTGAACTCCGAGGTTCTGCCCGTTAGGACTTTAGTATTGTTCGCGCTATTGCTTGAAACGATATTTTCTGGCAACGATTCCAGTGCTTGGGCAAGGGCAATAGGCACGGGACGATTGGGGTCGCTTTCAACGGTCATTTCCTTGCTGTCGCCATACATACTGCCGTCCAAACTTAGATTCCCGAGAATGTTTTGGGGGTGATTGGCGAAGTATTGATTGACTCGAATCCCTTCACCTTTCGCTGTTTTTGAATCGCCCAAGTTTACAAAATCATTTCCGTGATAGAAGCCTTGTCCGTCCTTTTTCCGAAGCACGATAATGTCAGTCGTTACTTGCGTGCCTGCATTTTCGACGAAGGCATCGTTCGGAAGTCGATATGCTGCCACTAAGTCAGCCTTGTCGGCAAGCCACCGGCGGTTGTCAGAATTCATCTTGTCCAGCGTGAACGCGCTGCTGATGAATACTTGTAACCCTCCTGGCTTCAGTTTGGTCAATCCCTTCCCAAAAAAATAATCGTGCAGGTTGTCCACGGGGCCGCCCATCATCTCTAAACCTTTGTCAATCACGGGAACATTGGCGAATGGAACATTTGAGATTTCCAGATCAATCGAACCATCTGCAATATCCGCAGTCTGGAATCCTGTATTTTGAATGGTGGCTTCAGGGTAAAGAGCCTTAAGAATGCGCGAAGTGAAGTTGTCCAACTCCACGCCGAAAAGAATGCTTGTATCCGCCATGTTCTCCGGCATTAGGCCAAAGAAGTGGCCGATGCCTGCGCCCGGCTCAAGGACATTCCCTCCCTTGAATCCCAATTTATCGACAATATCCCACATGGCCGCGATGATTTCCGGCGAGGTATAGTGAGCGTTGATTGTGCTTTTTTTTGCAGATAGATACTCCTCTGGCGTCAGTAAGGATTTTAACTCTTGGTAACTATCTAACCATTGGTCTTTCCAGTTCTGAAGAGTCGTTGCATCTTGATCTAACTTTTCAGCCTCGGGCCGATAATACTCGGCGCTATTTGGGTAGTCCACAGCGTAGCGCCGCAGTTTTGCGCTCTCGCTACGCATGGTATCTATTGCGCCACCTTCTATCTGCTCCGCTCGTGCGTCGTCAAAAACTTGCGGCACTGATCCCCACCCAGTAAAACGGGCAAGGCTTTGCTTTTCCTCCGGGGTAGCAAGACGCCTTTCCGTTTCAATCGTTTTGATTGTTTTTATCGCCGCTAAATTCGCGCGGAATTTCCCCTTTGCTCCTTTCGGCGCAAGCTTCTCGTCTCTTGTAAAGCTAAAATTGCGTTCGGGCGATCCGACAGGAGGTCTGTCTTTAATTATTCCGGTATCACTCGATCCAGAAAATCCTTCGCCCGACTCGTTTCCTGTAGCGTCAACGGCATCTCCTGGTCGATTTCCTCGTCCGTCAAATCCATCTCCCATTCCGGAAACAACTCTATCAGCATCTCCGTTTCGTTCCGCTCGTAGTGCGTCACTCCCAAAAGTAGGTTGAGAGCCTTCGAGTCCATCCAGAGCAGCAGGGCCGCCTCGTCCTTCATCCATTCCCGAATCGCGCTTGGCTTCGCGCTGTTCAGCCATGAACTGAAACAGGTCTCCCATGCTTCTTGGCAGCGGATTCCCTGCCTCTGCTGATCGGTCATCTCCCCGCGTAGTAGAGCCATCTCTTCCTCGTTGTATTTCGTCTGCATTGGGTTTGTTTCCTGTATCATTGTTTTGTGAGTCTGTCAATCCAAAGTCAAACAGCATTTCTGATGCGCTTTTGGCATTCGTATTTAAATCGGTCATTGCCGCCGCAATCTTTTCAGCGGGTTCTGTGATGCCATCTTTTTCTAAAACTTGATTGTAATCCCTGACCGAATTCAAAAGATCGTCGAATCCTAACTGCCCTGAATTTTCGTCTTTTCTCTTTCGCGCATAGATCATTTTTTTTGCCGTAGCTCCCGCCTCGGCATTGGGCGAGGACAATAAATCAATCGCTTGAGTATATTTCTCTATCTGGCGCGGGGACGGATCATCCGCAAGATTGCTCATCATGTCAGCCAGTTTAACCTTGGTTGCAATCTCGTTTGATTGTATGCCGGTAATGTAGTCGCGATATGATCCTTGTTTGTTCTTTGTCAACAAAACGACTGCATCAACGATTTCTTCCGGAATGCCCCTTTCAATCAATTGTGCCGGGGTGATTTTAGAATCCTCAATCGTATCGTGCAACCAAGCTGCTGCTTGTATTTTCGGGTCGGCTGATGCCAGTCGTGCAACCGTCGCCTTAATATGTTCTATGTAGGGGGTGACTCCATCTCGGCGGAACTGATTTTTATGAGCCTTGCGAGCTATCTGTGAGGCCAGAAAAACAATTTTGTCGATAGGCGTTTTTTCTTGTTGCAAATCCTCGCCTGTCGTCGTATTTTTATTAGGTATGACTAAAGGTGAAATTCCATTTGAAGGCGATCTGAAACGCGAAACATTTCCCGAGGACACCATCTTTTGGGATGACGATGGCATTCCCAGAGCTTCTTTCCAGACATTAGAGGGTAACTCTGCTTGGAATGTGCTGCCAGGCAGACTAAGCAAACTGCCATCTTCACTTTTCCCTAAAGTGACTGGCCCGTTTGTTCGGATGGTTTCTTGGGAAGAATTTCGATTGGCCGTTGCCGAGGACCTCACTCTTTGGGAGTGATTGTTTAAAGCATTTTTATAAAGTTCTTCAGACAGTTGGTTAAGCTCGGCGATTCTTACTGAATCGTTACTACTGCGAAGCTCCTCATACAAAACATGCCCGATCCCATCAGGAACGCCCAGCGAGTCGGCGGTGTATTTTTCTGGTAACAGGGGAAGCCACCCTTGCTTCGCAACCAAGATTTCGGGAATGTGGATTTGCAGTTCCGCAAACATTCTGGGACCAACTTCAATTTTTATATTGATGTCGCAATAGCCTGAAGGCAAAGGTACAGCAAAGCGATCATCTCCTACCAGAGTAACCCTGCCGTCCTCTGTTTTGTAATTATGCTTGCCTTGTTTAATTTCTTTGATCGAAGAAGCGTATTCGACATCTTCGGCAAAGTAGCGTAGGGTTTCGGAAACAACTGACTTAATGTCGTCTTTGGAATCGACAACAATTGTTGCTCGTAGAAAGTCTTGCCCTTTTTCCATGATTGCATCGAACGCCTCAATGCTTTTACCTTTTTTCCTTGAATCATTTATGTATCCAGCAATTTTTTCAAATGCGCGCGGAGCGCCTTTTAATGGCGGGAGAAGAGTGTATGCCTCCCGCATGTTGGATGCTATACTATTAAGCGTTTGATCATAGGTTTTTTTGATCTTGGCATATTCTGTAAGGATCGAGATAAATTCAGGCTCGACTTCCTTTTCTGTCTCGGTAAGTTGATAGTCAAAAAGACGCTCTGCAACCTCAAGATTGTATTTAATGCTTGCTCCACCTTTAAGCGGAGCGATTGTAGCCACGCCTTCCTTAACCTGTTCTGTAACAAACAATTCTCCCGTTGGCGAACGAAGCAGCATACCTTCTCGTGTAATCTTCCAATTACTTCGGAAGTCGCCATCGATTTTGTGGTTATATTTCCCGCCTGCAAGGTTGAGTTTTGCGATCAGATCATTAAGCAAATTGAACTCCGGTGAAATGTTATCCAAAACATTTTGAGCCGCGATGTTTCGCTCAGGCGATGGCGCGGGACGGGCTTCAAGTAATTGTTGAGGTTTAGCCTCTATGCCTCGTTGCCCAAGCTCCTTCTGCACCGCAAAAGCATCGGAATTTTCTCGCAATGTATCCGCATAAAAGCCCATGAAATCAACGCCTGACCTACTAAGCAGAAGATTGTATTCCTCCCTTTCAAGCGGTGTAAGTTCTTCAGATGCTTGTTTATTTTCAAACTCGCGCAATTTGGCGGGGTTCGACATAACCGGCATAGAGCGCGCCTGAATTTGAGAGGCATCGAGTTTCTGGCGTTCGACAAAAACTTTGTGGGCGTCATTTGCAGCGATGATTGTTTCGGAGATAGATTTAGGCGCGTCAAACCATGCGTTTGGATCATAACTCTTAATGCTTCGTGCCAGGCTATCGAGGTAGTCTCTCCAAGCGTCTTGCGTTGCTTCAGTAACAATTCTCCCCTGCTTGTTAAACACAACAAGATCGCGCAATCTTTCGGCAATCCCAACGGCTACGGAAGTGTCGCCAACAAGTTCCACCGACTCGATTTGACCCGCCGCCAATTTCAAGGCGCTCTTCAAGCCGCTACCAGTTAGAATATAGTTGCCAACATTATTCAACAAAGAGCCTAACGCGTCTGCTACTCCGTTGTTACCGGCGGCTCGAACCGCAAGTGCCGTCCTGCTCGCGTCGGCGATAAGGCCGACCATCGCTGCACTCTTGTTGGTGTTAACCAATTCGGAGTAAAGGTTGCTGAGTGGTTTGCTCTTGAATGCTGCTCCCAAGATAAGACGCTGCATATAAACCTGCGACTGAGCTGGGTTTTTAACCATTGGGGCAAGTCGGTTGCGCTCAAGGCCGATAGCCTCTGCGTCCCTCATCAGTGCCGCCAACTCGTCCATTGCGGTATTGCCGCTCATGGTGACAGACAACTTAGCCAGCCTCTCAATGGGGATTTTCACCGCATCCAAGTCTGCTCGATCATATGTGTCCTGAACAACTCCTGTTGAGGGGTTTAGGTTGTCCACAAGTTTTTGGTAAGCCGTCGCCCCCATTGGACTCCTAATGTCATGCACTCCCAAGAACCTGTAGCCTCTATATCCTTCAGGGAAATCGCCAAACCCAAATTGATTTGATTTCTTCTGCCATGTTGCGCTTAGTCTTTCCTGATCTTGGAGCGGCGAGAGGTTCGTCATCATTTCGCGAGCGTTCCCACCGGCGGTTTGCCAGCGCGCGCGAGGTTGCCCGTTTACATCGTTGTCTATGACAATGGCAATCTGCGGTGAAGCATTCGCGGACGAAGGGTCTGTCGAGGTCAGGATTTCTTCATTCAACGCTCCCGGCAGTGCTCCCGCCCGCACCTTATTCTGCTCGGCCTCGTCTTTTTCATAAGCTCGCGTGTTCTCGCCGCCATACAGGGAGTTTTTTGTGAAGTTGGCTCCAACATGGCTGGTCTGAACAATGCCAGGGGGCAATGCAATGTAGCTTGCTGGAATCTTCTCGAAGTTCACTCCAAGCACTGCCTTTTGCTCTCCCGCAACCGCTTGCGTCATGAGGTTTGCTACGATGACACGAGCATCTTCCGGCGCGGAATTTATTGTCTCCTCAAAATTGGCAATGTCTCCCGTATTTTGCTGGACGATTGCCGACCGACGAGATTTGGCCCTTTGCTCGTTGGCCTTTCGCTCTGCATCTGCCGCCTCTAACTCTGCCAGGCGAGCTTTTGCAACAGTGTCAAGTGTAATGCCAGCCGTGTTTGCAGTGACAGAAGGCGCGCTTCCCTGCGGTTTGCTTCCCATACTGCTATCATTTCCGCGTATTCCTGATCCGTCGGTGGTGTTAGACCCTTTCGCTTTCTGTTTAGCGGTTGCTCGTTTGTCGCGTTCATTGTCGTATGCCTGCTGCCTCGCCTGCACACCTAATCTACGGAAGTTATTGTAAATGTCAAAACTTTCTTTTCTGGCCCGATCCACGAGACTTACTGTTTGCGCTATCTCGACATCGCTCACACCCTCGCTTTTTAGCATCGATGCAATGTTGGTCTTTAGCTCGCTAAAGATTTCGAAAACCCTCTTGAATACATTTTTAAGTCCTTCAAGAAACGCAATTGGGAATGTTTGCTCGGTAATGATCGTGCCATCAGCCGAAACAATTTTGCCATCGGCAAACGCAATATCCCTTTGCAGCAACATACGCAGAAACTCAAACCCTGCAATTTGCTGATCTGTTTTGCCATAAATCGCTGTAACATGGTCTTGTAATTCCTTGGGTAGCTGCATCCAAATCGTTCCCGCCTGCGCGAGTGCCGCATTAAACTCGTCAAACGGAGAATCTGGATTGTTCTCCCGCCAGATTTGAGCAAGAACGATTTGATGCGAAATGTGCCCCACTTCTTCGCTTATCGTTAGCTCAATCGCTTTGGTATTTGAAAACTGATTCTGCTGAGTCTTTTGTAGAAGTGACGCCGCATTGATATTTATAGTTCTGCCGGAAGATAGCCCGACAGACCCGCCGTCATTCAGCGCAGAAGCATTTCCTGCAATTTTCGAAAAAGCTCCGTGGAATCGGATTAGTTCTGGCGCAATTTGATTTTCCACGAGGTCGCGGAGGTTCGCGATTTCTGATTTGCTTAAGTTCTTACCATCGGGGTCTTGTTTAATGTCATCCATCACCTTGTTCGCAATGGATTGCACTTCTTTTCTCTGCGACTCGTTAATGGCCTCGATGTTATCAACAACCTCTTGAGGCTGTATAAACCCTCCAGCGTCCGTGAAACCCGCTACTGCCTCTTGTAGCTTTTCTGCGCCCCAACCATCGGCAGTCTCGCGCCTAACAAAGTATGTCGCAAAAGATTTTGCGGCCTGTGGATTTGCATTCAAAGATAATAGTTTTGCTTCTATTGCTTCAGCAATGACCTTTTCTCGCTTCGAGGTAATGAGGCCACTTCGACCTAACGGGAGCGGTTGCAATGAAGGTAGTGGTGGAGGCGCGACTTTTTCCGAGGTAAGGGGGGTAGCAGGAGCGGGAGTCGAACCCGCGACTGGAGGATATGAGCCTCCCGACTTAGCCACTTGTCCATCCTGCGGTCTGTTTTGAGAAGATTTTTCGTCTTGATTAGTCCCCTCCCCGCCGGCCATTTCGGGTGAGCCTGTCGGTTCAGGCACTGAGTTTGCGCTTGCAGAGGCAGAGGCGTCAGGGGAAATGCTTGTTGCCGAAGTCTCAGTTGATACTTGCGGCTCGGGGTTTGCAACCGGCGTGACAGGCGTGATGCTTTGCAGCACTCCTATTTTACTCATCCCCTTCTGCCAACGCTGTCTTTTAACCGTCGCTTCTTCTGTAGTGGACGCAGTGACGGTCTGTGTGTTAGTTACGGGTCGAGGGCTACCAAATGGCACATAGACTGCGGTGAAGGTGTATTGTTTTGGCAATTCAGGCGCAGCCTCTGCGGCGGGTGCTTCTGTTACAGCAGGAGTCTCTGTAGGCAACACATCAGTTGGAAGTGGTCTTGGAGTAACTGGAGTCGATTGAACAAATTCAAACCTTCTCATGCCGTTTAAACGGGCGTTCCCTTGTCGGGCGAGTTTCAACCAAACATTTTTACCCGGCCCATATTGCGCTCCGCTACTTCTTAAGGTAATCCCGCGAGACGCTAACTCGTTTCCAAGATAGCGATACGCTTCTAATCCAATACCCCTACCATATTCTGAAGGATCAAGTTCAACAAAAGCAACCTCTGCCGAGTCTCCATCGATCACAATACCAAATTGTTTAAAATTTACATCTCTTCCATTTTCTTGAACTGCTACAGTCCCGCCCCCTTGATTTATTATTGAATCAATATTTGTAACTTGAACGCGAGGTTTGGCTACGGGGGCAGGCGTGATAGCGGGAGCTTCTGGTGCAACTGTCAAGGATTGTTGGTTAACAGGCGCTGTCGCTATTGGTTTAGGCTGTGTTGGTTTTGTTGCATTTTTGGGTGCTGTAGGGGATGTCTGCCATCCTCCTCCGACAACTCGCTCGTTTGCCGGAAGCGGTTCATCTCCTGTTCTTCTTGATATGTCTCCTCCGCTCGGCGCATTTCTTTGAGAAGTCGTTTGGTTTGACTGGCTGTTGTTTTGAGGTATTGCTTGGCCATTGGTTGTTGGTTGTTTGTTGTCAGGGAAAAAGATAGGCTTCCCGTTGATTGTCTTGAAAATGCCACCGTATTTAGCCCTTAATTCGGCCTCGCGTTCCGCCGCCGTCTTTTTAATTATTTTTGCAACTGATGGAGCAACGCTTTTAATTTGTTGCATCAATTCATCCGCTAAAATGAGATCGTTGCCCATTGCCTCCGCCAAATTTCCAGCTTCGTTTGATGGTTTGGTTTGCCCTTGGGAGTATGACTTAACCGCCATCTCGCCTGATGGCAGCGAGTGGTTGAACAGCGAAACTTCCTGATCTTCGGTTAATTGCTCGCCTTTCGCTGCCCGCACTGTCGCATTTATCACGGGTCGTAATTCTTTGGGGGCACTTGCTATTTCCCTGTTGAGCATAATTGCTTGCTCTGTGTAACCTTGCATGTCCGCCGCATTTGCTGCCAGCGACCATGTGATTTGATCCCGTTGAGATAATAGCCCGGCGACTACATTCGGGTTTTTTTCATTAGAAATTGCGCGCTGAATATTGCCCAAGTTGTTAATTATTGCAGCTCGGTCGTTGTAGTTTCTGACTGCGTCGGGAACGCTGATGTATTGTTGCGCCGACTTTAACTCTTCAAATGTAATTTGTTCGCTTGGATTAGTTGCGTTATACGAGGTGACATACGATTGCAATGCCTTGTCGTTTGCGGCTTGCGTCTTTGCGTTTTGCGCAAAGTTCATAATGGCGCCACCTGTATAATGCACCGGCGTCATGCCGATGCCGCCGATTGCGCCCGTGATGCCTTGGTTAAACGCATCGCCAAATGTTGCTCCGGCCTCGCCAAATGCAGCAATTGATTCCTGCATAAATTCGCTCGGCGCGGACACGAAACCTTGCTTTGTCAGATCAACTGACAAGTTCCAAACATTTTGGGAACTGGTGAGCCTGCCGCCAACTGGGCGAGCAACTTTTCCCATGTCTATCAGGCTGTCGATTTTTGTCCCAATATTCTCAAATGCTTCAAACGAATTGATTGCGCGGCCAACCGAATTAAGAGTACCCCCTAATTTTTCCGCCTTACTTAAAATTTTACCCGCCGTTAGCAATTTGCCCGCGCCTAATGGAATTGCTTGGGATAAAATTTCCATACCGTATTCTGTCAGAGGCGCAACCATGCCACTGCGAAACCCGCTAATAAGGTCTCCAAATCGGGGGTTTTCGGCTATAGCTCCGTTCATACTTGCGTAATCCTGAACTCGCTGTTGCAGTGCGTTTTCTGCCGCGCTATTTAAAGACGCAGATCGGGCACCTTGCATATATGCTGGGTCTCGTGTTTCGAGGTACGCAGCAACATTCTTTGCAACCAGACTTCGAGGGTCTGAAAAGCTATACTCATATTCAGACTTCACTACTTGCGTGTTGTCTGCTCCTTTTGAATTTAGCGGATTGATATTCCCGTCCATCACATAACTAACAGCCTTGCCAATCCGTGATGAATCTACTGAGTTTTTGGCGTCAATCCCGAATTGATTAAAAGCGCGCGTCTTCTCCTCGATGGCTGAAGTATGCGCTGCATATTTCTCGGGTGTAAGTTTCCCACTATCGACATCTGCCTCAAAGTTGCTCCAAGCGATTTGCAATTCATTCGCTGTTCTGCCGCTGTATAAATCACCTCGCAGTTTGGGATCAAAAATTAGATCGGATACACCTTTACCGAAACCAAGAAGAAGGTTGCCTGGGTTGGTCACGAGACCCTTGCCGATTTCTGGCAACATATCCATGATCGGCGCGGTTCTGTCGGTAACTGCGCGGGTCATGTTGCGGAGCGCTCCCATTGTTTGTCCCGCTATCAATTCGCTTTCCTCATTGGTTAAGCCCAAGTTGGATTTAATCCAATTTCTTGCGCCTGTTATAGAAAGCTGGCTGTCAGGGATGATCTTGCTTAGAATGGCGTCGCCTAATTTAGCCTGTCCGTCTCCTAATGTCTCATACCATGTTCCTTCCTGTGCCTTGATGAGTTTATTTACTGCAATTTTTGCGCTGCCTGCAAGCAGGCCGGCCATTGGGGCAACAATGCCTGTTACTGCATCGTTGGTTGCCTTGTTGGCCCATTGCAATACTGGCACATCTTTCAAGATTTCGTTGCGCGCTGCGGTGAATGCGGCATCGTTGAAGTCAACGCGAGTCGAGTTTTCGCGGAAGTAATCAGACACAAATGCTCGTTTTGCTTCTGCCTCTGCATTTGTTTTTAATTTTTCGTCCTGACTCGCTCCAAACAAAGCTGGAATTGTTTGAGAAAAAATTACCGGGATTCCTCCTTGAATGCCTGAGATGACTTTTGAAACCGTTGAAAAAAGCCCACTCGAACCGTCGGCTTTTGAAGTGGGAGCAACAGCGGTTCTATAGTTTTGGGCAGCCTTGCTTGTGTTGGTGGCTTTCCAATCGTCGAAAGCCTCGTCCATTGTTGGCAAAGCCGGTTCTTTGCCATAAAAACTTTTCTCGAACAGGCGGGCTTCTTGCGCGCTAATTTGTCCACTTTCAAACATCTGGCGGGTATTTAGTCTTCGCTCGCCGCTTGGGACTGTGGATTGATATGGGTTTAGCTCAACAATAAGGTCTTGGCGTTCTGCGGGAGTGCTTACTGACCACCTGTCCATAACATCCCGCACACGGGCATTGTCCATTTTTTGCCCGGCCCATGCGTCCGCCGCCGTTTGCTGGTAAGTATCCAACGATTTCTTGTACCTTGCCATCGCCTCTTCCCGAACCTCTGCAACAACCTGCTTGCCGATTACTGGGGCGTCTGGACGAAATCGCTCAACAAAAGCGTCCGTTATCGGCATATATTCTTTGATGCCGGAATAATAGTTGCCTGACGCGCCTGAGATTGAAAACTTGTTTTCCGGATTCAGCGTAATGAATGGCGTCCCTGTCTTGGTATAGTTTAAGGTGCCAACATCTACCGGCGAACTTTTCTGTGTCCACGGCATTTTTACCCCCCAAATTTCAGCCTGCTTATCTTGGGTCGCTGTAATCTTCCCACCCTTCATGTCGAACCCTTGAGGGATGCTGATGTCGTACAAGCCGAATTGTTTGTTTGCGGCCCTTTCTTCCGAGGCTTCGCTTGTCATCCATGCTCTCGGAATTTCGGAAACTCCGGTCTTGGTTACATAGTCTTGGATTTTTGCCTTGAGTTCAGCGGATACCTTAGGGTCATTGAGAATTCCGACTGGCCGACCCTTATCGTCTGTGCCGGTTAATTTATACACGCCGCTTGCGTCCATCTTTGATAGAAGCATATCGGTCTGTTGAATTGACTTGGTTTTCCCCCATTGATCAATCCGCGCGTCAGCTTGAAGCGAACTCACATTCCATGTGTTCGTCAATGCTTTAGCGATGTTTTTGGTATCGCCTACAAACTTGTTAAGAAAATCTATATTTTGATTGCTGATTGCACCGGATAGAGCATCCAGAGGATCGACATTGGCAGGCTTGGATGTCTGTTGGGCTTGCGCAATTCGATCCAAGGCCGATTGGATTCCTTTACCGGCATCCATTGGGCCTTGGTATATTAGCATCTTCCTTTCAGCCAAATCATCGGCTTTTAAGTTGCTGGATTCTTGGGAGAAATCCTTTCTGGCAGCGGCGCTTTTGTAGGATTCAATTTCGGCTAATTCCAATTTATCCTGTTTGGCTTTAATCGTTCCTGTCAATTGATCGCGTTGACCTTCGAGACGCAGGCGCTCGTCGCCAGTTGCTAATTTGAGACTGCTTTCAATCTCTTTTAGTCTGGCCTTGTCACTCGTAATATCTTTCTTAATTTCTGCGGCCACTGCACTGCTGGCTGATGCTTCTTCTTTTAAGATCGCAGCTTTATCCGCTAATTCCTTTGCAAGTTTCGGATCATTCCCCACCTTCGCTGGGTCGAAGCCCACCCATTTCCATGCCATCCCTTCAACAACTTTGTAAACATGTCCGTCCTTATTTACAATTTTGCCGTCTTTATCAGGGTCGATTTCTGTCATCGCTCCACTGGCAGCATCACGCGCATACGCCTTGCCTGTTCCCGAATCCCAAAGAACCCCGGACTTGTCCCATGTCTTCATCACTCCGCCTGACGGTGCTGTTATTGGAATAACTTTGCGATCGGCTCCTGTCCCTTGTGAAAAAAACGCGATAGCCCCTTTTGTGTAGTCGCTCGCTTGTTGGCGGTTTGCTTTTTCTGCGGCCACAGATTGCTGCCTGGCTTGGGTTTCTTGACGCTTTTGAGCGGCAACCATTTCTTTTTGCGCTCTTTCTTGCGACTTCTGTAAGTCCTTGAGTCCTCTTTCTGCTTGCCGCATTATATCAGAACTGCCGTATTGCGCGGCCTGATTATACACTTGTGACATTCCGCCAGCATCTTTACCCTGCATGGCGCGTTGTAGCTTTTTGTCTAAGTAATTCATTATGTATGTTAAACCAAGCCGTCTTTTTTGCGTTTTAGATAATTGATTAGTCCACCTGACATTCCCGTGGATGAAGTGCTGGATGAAGTGCTGCCGCCACCCCCACTGCCAATGAGTGGAATGGGAAGCGGGGGTGAATTAGGGTCAAGGCCAAGAGAACGCCTATAGTCTCTTACATTACCATAACCTGCCTTCTTTGCTGACGTTAGTTCGTCTCGCTCCGCAGTCTCAGCATTTACTTTCTCTCTCGCCTTCTGTATCCGTGCTTGCCGTGCTTCTTTTGATGCTGAGTCTAAATTGGATGCGTCATCTTTTCGCTTTTGATTTGCGGCCGCATTTTTTTCTCCGAATTCTTGCGACTTACGAAGTTCGTCACTAAATCCTGGGCGATCAAAGTGCCCGCTATAGTCTGGATTTAGCCCACTATTACTCAAGCGTTTATCGAGTTGGCTCCCGCTTTCATTAGCTTCGGCGCTTGATTTGTACGCGTTCTCGTAAGCTTTGTCTGAATATCCTTTTGAATCAACGCGGCGTGCTTCTTTTGAGGCCCGTGCTGCGGCTTGCGCATTTCGTTCCTTGGCTGTTAGACGCGGAGCGGCAGGAGGCTTACCTCCGCCTCCTCCCCTGCTTCCGCCTTTTTCGGCGCCGACCTTATCGGTAAAGCGCGCTCCTTTAGATTCTGCGTCGGCCGCATCTTTAAATCCCAATTGTCGCGCAGCTTGGTCGCGAGCAGCCGCCAATTGTTGGCTTTGCTGTTGTTGCTGCGCTGTCTGTTGAGCCAACTGTCTGGCCATTTGTTGCTGTTGCTCTGCCTTCTGTTGCTGCTGTGCGGCTTGTTGAGACAACTGTCCAGTAGAGTTGGGAACAAATTTCAGTGCGTTAGCTGCTTGAGGATCGCCTAATGCTGCTCTTTCAACAATTCTATTACGGGCTGCGTCTGCAATCTTCAAATTGGGATTCATGGCCTGCTTAACATCCGCATCAATAGAATCTGTCTTCATCTGCTTTGCACTAATTTCAGAAGGGGTAAGCGGTTTCTTTTGTTGTGCGGTTTCTCGTGGGTCTGGATCGGCGTATCTTTTAGCGAGCGTCTCCTTTTTGAGCCGGTCGTATTCTTGGGGGTTTGCGTTGGCTAACCGGGTCTGCTCTGCGGGTGACAAGGCATCCAAACCTTGCCTAACCGGCGCAACCGGCACTGCCTTTTGCGGAGGAACCGCTGGCGGGAGTTCCCTTTTAACTTCGGTATTCAGCATTGGTTGTTTAAGACCGCCGCCTGATGTCGCTGCCGCCTGTCGTTCGGCATAACTTTCGGCTTCTTGCATAGTTAAGCCTGCGTTTAGTGCCTTTGTTACATTATTCCTTTCAGCCCTTTGAAGTTGGATTGATTCGACTGCTGTACTGTCTCCGCGTCTCTGTGCATCCTCTAACTTTTCATCCAATTTGAAAAGCTCTGCCTTGGTCCGCTGGGCATACGGTTTGATCGTGTCGCCTTTTGATGGGCGACCTGCATTTTCCCACTCTTTTTGTGTCATGCCTACGGCTTCCCATGAGGGCTTGCTTGAAATGGTTTCTGGGGGCGGTAATCCTCGAAGGTATGCTGTATTGCCGCTTGATGGGCGATTGATAAGCCGATCCATCGGAGGCGGAACAGGAGTAGTGACTACGGGTTTGGTTTGTGAAGGGCTATTCGGAGGAGTGCCGAATTGCTTCATCTTTTCAAGCTGCCAGTTCTTCATGGTTGAGCTTCCCATTCCACCCATTGGCAGTGGCACTATATCTCTTGTTTCTATTCTTGGAGGCGTTCCCCATGCATCAGGAAACCTAGTCTTGCTATTGGGAGGAGTGACTACGGGTTTGTCTTCTCCACGGGGTTGGCCGGGGCCTGTTTGGTAACGATCATCCGTGCCGTCTTTGTCAGCGAGCGTCTCCTTTTTGAGCCGGTCGTATTCTTGGGGGTTTGCGTTGGCTAACCGGGTCTGCTCTGCGGGTGACAAGGCATCCAAACCTTGCCTAACCGGCGCAACCGGCACTGCCTTTTGCGGAGGAACCGCTGGCGGGAGTTCCCTTTTAACTTCGGTATTCAGCATTGGTTGTTTAAGACCGCCGCCTGATGTCGCTGCCGCCTGTCGTTCGGCATAACTTTCGGCTTCTTGCATAGTTAAGCCTGCGTTTAGTGCCTTTGTTACATTATTCCTTTCAGCCCCTTGAGCCCTTTGAAGTTGAGTTGAATTTGGCGCAGGCTTGGCGATTGTTTTTTGTTTTATTTTAATGCCGTGGACGCCTGCTATTTTTTCTGCCTGTTTTTCCAAGTTCTCTATTTGCTCAGGAGTTTTGTTCCACCACCATCGTGGCCCCCTATCCATTCTCTCGGGATGTCCTGCCATCCCGGCAATTATCGTTGCCATCATTGCGCCGTTCTTTCTAGCAATGTCATTAAGCTTAAGGATGTCAGGTGATTTTCTTATGTTCATAGAGTGGTTCGGTTGCGTGTTAAATTGTCAAATGTTTAGGCAATTGCAATTTAAAACCTGATACTTTTTGTTCCTACATGGAATCTTCTGAGGCTTGAGCGATCGCTTGTTGCCTCTGCAACTGTTTTTGTGATGGCGGTTTAGGCGTTAGAGCCTTCATTCCTAAAGTGGAAGGGCTAACCTTTTCTCTTGCTTTGCTCATCTTATATTCGATGGCATCGGTTATGTATTGCGGAATTTTTTTAGTTCCTGCAACGCCACCTTTTTGTAAAACATCTTCAATGCGTAGAAGCCGACCATCAACAGTTCGGACGGCGCTCTCTTCGCCACTTAGCTTTAGTCTGTCCTGCCTGTTGTAATCCTTTGTTAATCTCCGAGGCTTTTTGAATTTCCGTTTCTTTTCAGCAACTTTGTTAGGTGGAACGACTTTTGATAGGTTGATGATTGCCGCTCGCGCTTCTTCATTGCCTCCCCTTGCAATATCGATTAAATTTACGCGAGCTACCATAGCTTCTTGCGAACTGCCTGCGGCGGTTGCAGTAATACTGGCAAGGCTATCAGCCTGTGCGTCTGGAAAAAAAACTTGGCTTGGCGGGTTGGGCATTAGCGCATTCCGCTTTCTCGTTTTAGAGGGGAAACCAAACTCATTTTGCCTCCCGTTTGACCACCAAAATCTGAATAAAGCATTCCGTTGCGAATTTCCGTTTTTGGTCTTCTTGAACCGCCTTTGCTGCCCATCAAGATACTATTGCCATCAGGATCAGATGCAGATGCTGGGTCTGGTTTTATCGCTACGATCCTATCATTGATCATTCGGAATTGCTTTCCGGGTGCGGAAACTGAATTTGATCCTTGTTTTCCTCCCATGCCCCCCCGAATTAGAATGTCATCGAGTTTTACTTTGTTTCCGTAGATGTCTCGGGTGTCTTGAGTTAGTTGATCTAATTTATCAAGAGGCTTAGGCTTGACGGGAGACTTTGGGCGCTCCTCTGTTGCCCTCAGTACAGGGTCTTTCCGGATTCCTTTTGGCGCTGCATATCGATATTGGGGATTTCCGTATTCATCCACGCCTGATTTTACTGCGCCTGATTTTCGCAACGCTTCTTGTTGTGCAAGACTTTCACGGTATTTACTAACTTCATTCATTCTGTCGAACGCATCTTTCGTCCAATTCGCTCCTAAGTTAGCCCGATACTGTGGTGGCTCCTTGAATCCTGGATAAATGGGAAATCCGTTTGGGTTTAAGTTTGTTGGCTGTTCAGGGGGCAATTGATAGCTTGTGGGTGCTACTGCCTCTCGGTTGTAGACGCCAGAACTGCCTATCCCTTGTTGCTTCGCGCTACCATCATAGACACCCAAAGGTTGTCCGCTGACTAATCGGCTGTCATACTTACCTCGCGTGGGCGGCGCGACTGTGAATTTGGCAAGAGCTTCTGGCGAGGAGAAGGTACCATCTGGAAAGTATTCCTTCCTCTGTAGTTTTCCTGTAAATGCTGGTGAACTCATTGGCAAATACACCTACTAATGGTTTTCTTCTTTGCAATGTGGATGGCGAGCATTTTTTCTGCTTAAAGACATTCCGCCGCGAGATCGCGCCTCGTGGTGTAATATGAATTGCGTCGGGCTTCGCGAGCGAGTTTGGCATCTTTTCCCATCATGGCTCGTGCGGCAGGCAAAATGTGAGCGCAGATCGCAAGGGACATAACCCAATCGTCGTGAAATCCTTCGGCTGCGGCCTCCGTCCCATCGGGGTGGACAATAAAGTTGCGTAGTTCCGCGCAAATACGAGGGCAGGTTATTTCGATTTCTCTTTCTCGGATCAGGGTCGCAAGCTCCCCAATGATTTGTCGCTTGCTGCTACTTGTTGTCTGGAAACCCGGCACCAATATAGTTTTTCCCGTGCCTGTTTTCTTTCTCATCCAGAGATTTGTTTTGTGTCGCCTGAGAAGGTCGATGATTCCGTGCAGGTTGTTAACCTCTGGCGCAATGAGGCATCCCCCATAAAATTCAGACATCAATCCAATTCTTTCTGCGACAATATCCAAGTCCTTCTGCCTATCGTCCGGCATAAATGCCGCAGCAATAGACGATTTGTGAGAATCCTGCGATGAGTCAATGTAAGTCGCCCTACAAATGATGGTTGCATGACAATCGGTTTCTCTGCGGCTGCCGCTCGCCTGTTCGCCTGTCATAAAATCACTTGCGCCAATGTATTTCATGCCTTCCTTTGGCATTTCCCAAGCGCGCATCCATGCTTCGTGGCGAGATGTTTGGATAAAAACCGGCGATGCTGATCCATCTGGTTTTTCCAGTATGCCATACTTCGGCTCTTTTTGTAGAGACGATTCGATGTCGAGAGCATCGAGTCCATCAGGATCAAATCTTCCAGAACCGGAATTTAAAAAACAAGTGATCGCATCGGATGGATATTCCTGCTGGAATTTTCGCGGATCGCCGCCACAGGCTGGGGAGTCAATAATCTGCCGCCGCCACTTGATTTTGTCTGCCGAAACTCCGTATCTCCCTACTAACGATATTTCGCCGGTGTATCGGCTTTCGCTATCGAGGTCGTTGAGTAGAGATTGTTCTTCTCCTAGTGCGAGTGGCGCCCGGCTATCATCAAATTCAAACCACGGCGCAAAGATTTTAATGTAGCCATTCCCCTCCCTCCCTTGTTGGAAATCATCAAATGAAGCTGCGCTTTGCCATGTATTGTAAAATACTCCTTGTGTTCCGTTCGGCGTAGATTCGATGATGACGCAGGAGTTGGGAAGGTTCGGCACTGAGTTCAAGACCGACTGCATCACAAATTCACCCGAAGTTTTTCCGCGCGACCGATAGTGAGCCGCCTCCGATGCGAGCAAAAAATGAATGTCGCCACCCATGCCGGCGCGGGGGTCGTTTGCGGTCTCCTCGTAAATCTTACTTCCGTGGGAGAATGTTCGCTTGTTTAATCCGGAATCGTTTCCCCAATATTTGAATTTTTCATGTTCGATGTATCGGTTCCAAGTTTCCATGAGTTTTGCCGTTGTGCCTAAATCATCTCCCAGAACAGCCCCGTATCCCATGTGATTTCGTAGGTGAGTGTAGCAAAGTGCTAATGCGACCGTGGATGATCCTTTTCGTCGTGGCTTCAGGATAATGATTCTGCATGGCTTTCGCTTTTCGCGGCACCATTGGTAAACAGAAAAGACTCTGGTTTGGAACGAGTTTGCTTGCGGCGTAATAAGTTCTCCTGCGCGGTTCAGAATCGTCCCGAATATTTCAAACCAGAGGATTGGGTTATTGCGAATTTCAAATGTTGTCTGTTCTTCCTCGGTCATTGTCTGGGTATTTTCAGTCTTAAAAATTGATCCGATAGGTTCAGGCACGAGATTGCTTTCCCTGAATCGTAAACCGCTGCTGCTGTTATACAATTATCGCTGATGATTGCATGATCCTGCAATAAATTCATAGTAGCAACTTCGTTGAGGTGAAATAGATCAATGAAATCCTGTAGGCTGTTAGTCTTTCGTGAATTAGTCTAAACCATGATTTAAATGAGAGCCTCCGTTTTATGTGATTGCACACGCTGGCACCCGCCACAATACCACATAATTGCATCTCAAACTTTTTGATAAAACTCACCGAGGACACGCTTTACCAGAGTGGCCTCAAATTCCGGATTTGATCCCCATCCGATCTTCTCGCAAAACAAAAGGGGCCTCGGTTCTGGTTTGAGAATTTCTGGAATTACTGGCGGCACATTGTGCCGGAATGATAAATCTCTTACGGACGCAAGCGTGGCTGCGTAGTCGTAGGGCTTCATGGTGATTGTCATTGGTATTTTGCTGTTTTCTTTGCTATCTTTTGCGGTTGTTTAGAAAATTGCTCGCCATTTTTAATGGCTTCGCGCTTCGCCTGGGTCGATGCACGATACTCTGCTGGGGTAAGCGCCTTAATGGCGAGGGCGGGAAGATATCGCTCTCCTGTTGCTGTCGGCCCCTGAGTGCTGGGCTTTCCGCTTTTGGTTTTCCATCCCTTGCCGCCAGCCATAATTCTGTCTTTGACCTTTTCTCGAATTTCGGGCTTCGTGTAGATGTTCTTTTTCATCATGCAGCTACGGCAACCGCAATTCTCATTCGTGCAATTATTTTTCATAGGAATTGGCTCTTTCTGCGTTGAATTTTATCGTGGATTTGTGCATTGTCAATTGTTTTGGCATAGGTAAAAAATTGAATTCCATTACCTATTATCCATCTTATCTGAAGTTATGAGGTTTTTTTAGTTGTAAAGCATTATACTTAAATTGAATACATTGAAAATTGCCTGTCTCTGAATGCGGTCTAAATATACGCCTTGATTCGACTCAAAACCGATTTTTGCTTGCGGTAGCACATATATGAATGGTTGCCCACCAGGAAGACTCGGCTCCATTTTATATTTCTTGTTCGATTGATGTCGATGTTAAGTGTGTCGCGCCTGACTTTCTATAATCTTTTGCTTCAGTTCGTCAAGCGGCATGAACTCAGTTTTTACTTCATGCTCGATTTTATCTCCATATTTTTTCGCGTTCCATTTTCCAATCAGCCGTATTCGAGTGTCGATGCGGATTCGTTTGTCCTGAGGGTCAAGAATAGGATCGTCGGCAATCTCAATGCACTGATCGGCTAAGACATGGGTTCCGTGTTCTCGCGCGCGCATGGAAAGTTTAGCGAATTCAGGGTATTTTTGCTCCCAAGAGAAAACGGTGACAACTTCCGGCATGTGATTCAGCGAGCAAATACTTTTAAGGGTTTGCCCTGATCCGAGGCGCCAGCAGATTTCTTCGACGATTTCTTTTGAATACATACTTGGCGCCCCCCTACGCTTGGGAATTTGCGTTACGGTTAATTCGGTGGACGGAGCGTCTTCAGTGGTTGCTTTTTTATTTTTAGAGGTTTGTTTCTTCATTTTTGGTTTTTTTTGATTTGCCGCCTTTTGGGCCTTTTTTTTCCCGTTTTTTGGTAGAGTCATATTTTTGCCGAATAAATCCTGCGATAAGTCCGCCTTGGTCGAGGTCTTCGATAAAAACGGGTTGATGTCCAGAGGCACAGGTCTCGGTGCAGTATTTTATTGCAGCCGCTATGCTACGCAGCCGTCTATGGAAATTTTTTTCGACATTTTTTAATTCGCAGTCTTGTTGCGACATGGTCTCAAAGATTTCGCGTGGGTGTTGATTTTCGACTGCGAATTGCGAGCGTATCAAGTGGATGGTTACGCTGGTTTTTGTCCCTTTTTCGCTGCGGGAAAAATAAACCCCATGTTTTTGCCTTTGGGCTTCGATTACCGCATTCCAGAGGAATTGCACCTCGTTGCACTGATATGGCCCAGCAAACGCTTCGCAGTTGGGATGTTTGTTGTTGGTGTCTATCGTCTTTAGAAGATACAATGGGTTTGTTAGCATAGGTTTTTTGTTTTTTCTGAGCAAAGGTTAGGACACCCATATTTGCCGAGGGTTTCGAGATCAAAGAAATATCCGCATTTTTTACATTTATGCGGGTTCCCCTTTTTTCCGCTTTTATCCGGTTTATTGTCTTTATTTTGCATTTTAGGTTGCGGTGTAGTTGCTGCTGTTGATTCGCCAGCACGCGCCGCGAGGCCTGTGTATTTGCCGGCGGCAGATACATAGCGGTCATAGTCTTTGTCCATATTAGTCGCTCCAGCAATCAAAAGACCCCTCGTATGTGTGGGGATTTTTGCTTGTTTCGGAGTTTGTTTCGGAAAATGTACATGACTGCCCTCCGAATCCATGTAGTTCCGCGAGTTCTGTAACGATTTTTTTGTCGAGAGGTTTATCGGAAGTAATCGTGAAATTCCCCCAGTCATGCGTACCTCGGTCATTTTGTTTGATTTCACCAGTAATGGTGATTGTGTTATTTATTTTCATTGGTTTTTCTCTGCGGTTTCCTTCTTGCGAATATCGGACAAGTGTTTCGCGCGCCAGAGATCAAGTTCTTCCCAGCCAGCATCAAGAATTTGCGATGCCACGCGGATCGCCGTAATACTCTGGAACATACGGTCTATCTGATCCTCCGCGATTGACAATCGGTTGCGAAGTTGTTCGTAGGTTTGTTTTTTTTTCATGGGTGTGTAATTTCGATGGTTACGGATTCTTGGGTTTTTTTGGCGACCTTCTCTTGAAGGAATTGGAGTTCGACGCTTTGAGGGTCGTCATCGGGGATGAGGGAGGCGTAGCGGAGTTGGTCGATGAGAGGTTTGCAACCGCCTGCGAAATTATCGGCATCGAGGAGTCGGCAGGCATATCTAGTAATGCTGACAATAACGCGCTTCGGGCGGTCTGCTTTTCTCGATGGCTGGCAGTCCAGTGTTTTCCGAATAGGCGGTTGAGGCTTGGGGTTAAGTAACCGGGCAGATGGATTGTGATGACCTGCTCGGGCATAGGAGCCGTCGGGTTGCAGGGTGTAGCCAAGGGATTCAAGGTTTTGTTGGGTGAATGTGGACATGGAAAAACGGTGAAAAAAGAGGGTGCAGGAAATGCAGGATTTGCGGGGGGGTACAACCCAGCTGCTGGGAAGAAGAAATAAGAGAAATACCTTTCCTAACATTTAATATGAAACATCCTGCCAATCCTGCATTTCCTGCAGATTTTACCTCCCAAAGGCTCTTTTTGAGGTCTTGAATAAAAAGGACGCTTACAGAATCCTGCATTTCCTGCGCGGGAAATGCGGGATTGCCAGTGGTTCTTTTGATTTCAGGCGCTAAATCCGAACGCATCTTTTCGTTCCTCCAGTTTGAGTTTGATCCCGTGAATGGTCGGATGGTCGATCCTGTCCGGCTCAATGTGATAGCCCCGCTCGGACATGACTTTTCTGAGTTGGCGGGTTCCCCTGTAGCGTGGCTGCTCGTTATTTTGATCGCACCAGATGGCGTAGGTTTTCGCCAGCGTCCCGATCCCACAGCGGCCCGTGATGTCCTTTTCTGTGCATTCGATGAGGAACGATCCGAATTGGTCGCTTTCCTCCCGGTAGTTTTTTGTCGCCTCCACCACTTGGGGCGGTGGGCAAAGGCCAATATCTCGGGTTTCGAGGAGTCCGCGGATTGCCCAGTTGAGGATTCCGGCCGCCTCGGCTTCAAATTCCGCAAGGATTTCATGGCGCTCGCGCCGTTCGTTCACTGGGATCGTGACCGTGAACAGAATCATGTGGACGCGCCGCCATATTCCCTCGTCCGTGCCTTGGACATCCGGCTTGTGGTTTCCCATGAGCCAGAGCTTGTGAGTGGGGAAAAAGGCGTATGGTTGTTCAAATGGCCGGCGGGCATTGATGGCATCGCCGCCGGTGATCGCTTTCACTTGGCTGTCGGCCAATTTCCGCCCCTCGGGGATTTCGTCCGTGAGGACAACCCGTTTGCCCTCCATCGACGCCTTGTAATAGTCGAAATTATTATCCGACTTGGCAGCGAGGAGCGCGGCAATCGGGACCGTGGTCATGAGGTCGCCGAGGAGAATTTTTAACACCCCGAACAAGGTTGACTTGCCATTCGCTCCCTTGCCGTAGGCAAAGAAGAGGGCATCCTTGTCCACACGACCTGTCAACGAATAGCCAAATGCACGAGCCAGATAGACTCGCGTCTCGACATCCGGGATGAATCGATTGAGAAACGCATCCCATTTCGGACACTCTGCGGACACATCAAAATTGATTGGTGAGCGCGTGGTTGCGTAGTCGGATGCTCGGTGTTCGCGGAAGATACCTTCCGCAAAATCCAGAGTTCCGTTGAGCCCCACGAGAATCTCAGGGTTGGAGTCAAAGGCGGTCGCCGGAAGGTTCATCTCGCTCTTGGCTATGCGCTCCACGGAGGCGAGATATTCCGAATGGCAGAGTTTATGGCAGCGATCTTCGAGGCCCTTGATTTCCTTGATGCGGGGGTCTTTCTTTTCGTCGTCGCAGGGCAGCGCCTTCATTTCAGCGCGCACTGAGTCGGCTACACGCTGATAAACCTCTGCGAGCGTGTCGGATATATCGAGGAGCGTCGTATTTCCCGTGTCGCGCCTCCATAGTCCGTCCTCATAGACCATCCAGACTTTAGCGTGGATATTCCAAACGCGCAGGCCCTTTCGGAGTTCGGCCCACAGGCGGGCGTCTCCCTTGTGGGCCTGCGTGTATGCCCCCATAATGCGTTCGCGGGAAATCTCGGTTCCGATAGCCGCGACATCCGCACCGGCCATCGGGTCTTCCCCTTGCCCTGGTCCGAGGGTTGAGTCAGCAAACCGGATTCGGCCAGCCCAGCGTTTGCGCCTCCATGCCTCACGGGCATCGAAGCCGTGTTCACTGGCGATGTGTGCCAGCGTTCCGACTCCCACCTGCTTGAGCCGTGCCTTGTGCTTGGAGGCGTATTCGCCATCCTTCTCCTCTGGTGACCATTGGTGCAGGGTGCGCGCGCCGTCTAACATCGGGAGGACGCTCCACACTGCGGACGCGATCTTCAGCCATGTGTCGTAGTCCGGGCGCGGTGGGATGAATCGCAGCATTTCGGCAATGTCTGCCGCTGTCGTTTCGACTGGTGGACGCCACACCTCACGCTCTGGCATTTTGTCCGGCACGGGGATTGGCTGGTAAATGTCCGCTGTCTCCATGTCTGGATCGTAGGAGACAAAGCACAGGCGCATCGGGTCTTTGGTCGCCTTGTCCAGAGTCAGCCGGTGCTTCTCACGGAAGTAAAGTTCCGCCGCAAACCATGAATCCTTGTGCTTATTGGTATCGACTGATACCACCGCCTTGAGTCCCTGCCCGGAGGGGCCAACGAAAACCGCGCCCACATAGGGATCGGCGAGGAGTTCAGCCCGCTTGGCGCGCACCACCGAGTCGTCGGCAAGTATCGGGTTATCTTTAAGGTCGAAGTCTGCTTGGAGCCAACCGCTATGAGTGATCGCCTTCGCCTCGGGCGAGAGTTCCCGTTCACGGGATAGGCAATGGCAGGAAATGGTAACGGCTGGGAGGTCACGCTTCTTGGCTGTGTAGCGCGGCTCGTCTCCACGCTTTAGGTGTTCGCGGAGGATATCGACCTGTCTCTGCCAGCGTCCATCCTTCACCCCTTGACAGAATACCTCCAGCGATATCGCCTCATCCGGTTCATCGGCAAAGGCATTGGAAAAAATTGAGATATTCGTCTTGAGTGTATTCATTTAAGATTTTTCTTTTGGTCCCATCGTCATTTAAGATTCTTGTAAAAGTTGATCGCTGCTTCGCTCACATGGACGCCTTTGATCCAATCCTTGAGGTAAAGCCCTCTGAGTTCCCGCAGGCGGGAAAGCGCCACATACGCCTGCCCAGGCTCACGAGCGGCGCGGATGTCAATATGGCCGCTGTTGAGAGTGAGGCCCTGTGACTTGTGGATGGTCAGCGCATAGGCAGGCCGAAGAGGGATTTGTGTCATGGTCGCCGAATCCTCTCGCTGCGGGTCAAATTGGGATGACCGCTTGGGGATGTTCACCGTCTCGCCATTGTCAAAGGCCACCCACACCGATTCCGGCTCCATGTCCTTCACCGTCCCGCAGAGGCCATTAACAACCGTGTAAGACATGTTGCATGTCGCCATGACGCGCGCCCCTCTCTTGATCGTGAGGTGAGTCGGGGTGATCGAGTTCTTGGCGAGGAAGTCCGCCTCATGCTCTGCGCCTGTGAATTCCGCCTCGTAGCTCAGCTCGGGCGATTCGATATCCCCGATTTGGTAGGCATTCCACTTGTCCACCTGTGCGTTGTGGGTCATCAGACGCACCACGCGCCGGTCCACAAACATCTTCACCCGGCTGCAAAGCGTATCCGCCACCGCCTTGGATATGCGCCCCTCACGGAAGTTGTTCAGCGCCTCGGTGAAGAGCGGTTCTTTCTGACGGTGAATCTCCGTGAGATAGGCATTGCAGAAAGAGGCATCACGCCACGCCTGCGAGGCAAACGCCCAATCGTATTTGCCATCCTTTGCCACCGGAGGGAGTTGGAGGAAATCTCCCACGGCCACGAGTTGGATTCCTCCAAAGGGACGATCCACCTTGCGGATCGAGCGGCAATGGAAATCGAGGTAGTCGATAATCCTGCCCGGCAACATGGAAATCTCATCGATGATAAGGCATTCAGCCGCCTTCACCCGAGAAAATGCCGAATGACGCGAGAACGGCATCGGATTCTTTCGGAGGAAAGCCAGATAGTTCTCGAACCTCTGCCCCGGCGCAGGCCCCAGCGCCATCCCCGACCAGCGGTAGATAGTATGCGCGGCAATCCCCACGCCGGCATTCTTGCGGAATTGGTCTTGGAGGTTCAGCGCAGCGATGCCCGTGGTCGCGCAGACATCCACCCGACGGAATGACTGCCCGATGTATTGCAGGAGAGCGAATGATTTTCCAGTACCTGCCATACCGGAAAGGAACACATTTGCACCGGATTGGATGAGATTCACCGCCTGCTGTTGTCCTTGCGAGAGAGTTATCGTCGGCTCAGTATTCACTGACGCGCCCCCGAAAGAGATGGATGGCCTTGGCGAGGAATCGCGCCTCGAGATCATCCGGCCCTTCGAGGTATCCCATGCGGACGGCTGAACAGAGTTCTCCCGCGATTCGATGAGGTTCATCGGCATCGTCGCTTAAAACGGGTCCGTTTCGCTGCGTTTGCGGTTCAGGAGTGGCAGTCGGTGGAGTAGGATCGGCGGTTTGCTTTGAAACGCTTGCACTGCAATCCATGCCTGCTCCCCGTTCGGATCGATCACAATCCCGAGGTCTGACTCGAAGGAGTGCATCGAGTCGAACCACTCCCACTCCGCTACCGGCGCTCCCTCCTTTGGGTGTTCCATAGGAATGCGCTCCCCGAGGGTCAATGCCCCCAACTCGCGTGGAGCCGGGGGTTTGACTTTTGGGGCGCAGGCGTCGAGTCCCTGCTTGATACTGGCGGCAAGGTCAGCATTTTCGCTGTCTGGCGTGATTTTAATGCCGGTGGAGGTTGGTTGAGTTTCAGCGGTTTTGGCCGCTTTCTTGGCGAGGATTTCGGCGAGGGTTGGCATCAGTAATCGTATTCCTCCACTTTCACCGGAGCGGCAACCCGCACGATGGCTGCGGCTTCCTGCCAAACGCGAAGCCCAGGGATTTTTGCCCCCATCTTCACCACGGCACGGATCGCAGCGTTGTTTGGGGTGATGACACAGAGTTCCGGGCGAGCGGCATGGAGCGCGGTGATGTCCACCACTTCAAATTTCCAGTTCGTCCGACTTGTGATTCCCTCGGGCCTTGGTCCCTCGGCATTGATTGCGGCAAGTTGGCTTGCGGCAATCTTATCCGCTGCCTCGGCACGGGCGGCATCTGCTGCCTCCTCATCGCCATTTGCCACGGCTTGCGCCTGCTTGGCGTTCATTTCCGCGATGGCATCCGCTTGGGCCTTGGCCGCTTCCTCGCGTTCCTTCTCAGCCTTCCGGCGTTGGGCCTCTTGGTAGGAGCCAACAATCACCGACAGGCGCTTGGCCTCCGACTCCAGCGAGGCCAAGTAATCCTTCGCCACCGCATCGATCCGCCGGCCAACCTCCAGCACCGGCGCCTTCACTTCCTTACGGCTATCCTCCACCGAGCGGGTCAGCGCCTTGAGTTTTGTCAAAGCCACCGCCGCTGCGTCGAGGTCAGCCACCGAGGCAATCGCCTTGATGCGCCCGCTCGCCTCCAACGCCAATGTTCTGGCGTTGAAGGCTGCCACGGACAGCTCGATCTGCGGGCAGGGGAGACTGCCCGATACAACGATTTCAAGCGTGTCGCTCATTTTTTTAGAATTCCTCCTCGGCAGTCGCTGCGGCGAGTTCCTCTTGGGCACGCTTCAGCGCCTTGACCAGACGCTGGTCAGCGGCGCTCGTTCCCGCGTTGGGAACCCAATTCTTGTTCAGCTTCTCGATGGCACCGGCATCAAGGTCACGCACTTCCACACCAAAAAATTTACCGACATGCACCTTGACCGTTGCCCAATCATCACCCGCCTGCGTTGTGTCAACCGCCTCGGCTTCGCGCACCGCCTCCGTAGGCTTCGCCGCTCCTCGGTAGCTGGATTCCTCGCCCTTGGCTTCCTTGTCCTTCTTGCGGGTGAATTTGCCCGAGGGCTGGAGAGGCTCGTCTCCCTTGTAGGGCGAGCAAGTCACAATGTTGGCGTAGGTGTTCCCGTTGTCGGCGTGTTCGTGCTGAATATAAACCTCTGCGGTCTTCCCCACCAGCGTTTCGGTGTCGAACTCCGCTTCCTCTGCTGCGGTCAGGTCGCGCTTGAACCACTGGCGGAGAAACTTACGGAAATTCGCCCTTTCGTTGAGCGAAGGCGTAAAGCCCCGGCTCCATACGCATTGGCGACCACCATCCCGCTCTGCATCCGTCTCGAAAACAAGGCGAAAAACCGCGCTCTCTCCGTATTTGTTCACTTGCTTCACCAATGGAGTCACATCCACGCACACAGCGCGAAATGTTCCCTGGTCATGCGGGTCAAAGGACCCGCCACCTTTTTTTGTCAGTTTCATTTGTATTTTATGTTTGTTGTTTCGCGTTTTTTTCGGGGTGCGCGACACCCCTTTGCCCCTGCCGACCCAACGGGTCTAAGTGGGGAAATTATCGTCGAATTCGCGCCAGCGTTTTGCGCGCTCGCGCCTGCGCTCATCGTGTTGGCGCATTCGGAAAAGTATATTTTGTTGGCCGCACCAGTAGCTTGCGAGGCACGAGCCGAGGGTGAGGGCCGCGATGCAAAGGGCGAGGGTCGCGCTCACTTGGAGACCCCCCATGCGATAATTACTAAAGCCGCCACCGGCCCCAAAGCCTTGATCGCCTCCCAGACAGACTGGAGAAGCCAAAGTGATTCTTGGTGACTCATTTCTGCACCCCCTTCTCGACGGCTTCGTCGAGTTCTGATACTTTGACCAAGATCACTCCACCGATTTTGTAGAATTTGATTACCCCAGAGCCTTTTAAAAGGTAGAGGGTGGGTCTGCTTATACTGAGGTATTCGGCTGCCGCTTGGGGTCTGAGCCAATGTGGTTTCATTTGATCGCCCTTCTTTTTGGCTCGCGTCGTTCCCTCATCATTTTTATCGCTTGGGCAATCAACCGGCTGACCGGAATGCCCAGCGCATCCGACTGCCCCTTCAGATACCCGAGAATATCAGAAGGAAGACTAATGCTTGTTCGCTCATATTGGATTCGCATGGCTCATATAGGTATGATTGCTCATACTTTTTGACAAGAAATATTTTTTTTCCCGATGGAAGCGCAAGGTATTTTCTGATGTTTTTTTTCTTGACACCCGCTTCTGAAGCGGGTTCGTGGCCGAAAAAATATTTTGCAACCAAAAAAAAAATATTGCTTTCCCTCATACTCGATACTACTTTTCGCACATGAGTGATCACCAAAAATTCGAACGACTCACCATAACTCTGCCCCCCGAGTTATTGGCTTGGGTTAAGTCGCAGAAAAAAAAATTGGAAGCTGCAGACCGGCGTGTGACCACATCTATCAGCGCCATCATAGCAGATGCTGTTTCCGAAATGCGGGCACTCGATCTTTCTGAGGGTTTAAAAGAATCTAAAAAATCCGCGCAAAAAACACCAAGCAAAGCGTCCAAAACCCAGCCGGATGTTGGTGCCAACATAGCGACTCTGTCAGAGCATTTAGGCTCTGGACCCTCAACAGCTACGACGGGAAATTCCCGGAAGACTGGATAGCCGAAGTCCACGACCTAACCATTCCCGCAGAATGAGGGGGATGACGGTGGATTGTTAAAGCTCCCACCATTTTTCCGCATCGCGGCGTGAAACAAGATTGGCATAGGTCTCGTAAAGCAGGCGCGGCGATGTGCCCATGAGAAACGCAGTTTTAGTCGCGTCCTTGTAGTGGGCGAGATGGTAACTGGCGAAAGAATGGCGCAGGCAGTTGTCAGGCCACTTGAGCGTCATCACGCCTGATGGCGATGCGCTCGGCTCCACTCCAATCAATCGGCAGGCTTCGCGTATTATCGGCTTCCATCGCTTCTTGCTCCATCCATGCACCAATGCCTTGTCCGCGTCCCTGCGTGGCATATGGCGCTTGAGCGGCTCGTAGATCGTCGCGCTGCGCGGCCGCGCAGCCTCGCCTTGCTTGGCGTCTTCGCGGCGGATCACGATCTCATCGTAATCCCAATCAATCGCGGAATTATTCACCGCAAAAATCTCCCTCGTCCGCAGGCCCGCAAAAGCGCCGGCAACAAGCCACGCCTTGAACCAATCCGGCCAGTCGTGATCAAGCAGCGCTCGCATCTCCGCAACGGTCAGGATTCGCAGTCTCGCGCCTTTGTCTTTCTTCGGGGGTGCATCAGCGAATGGATTATCCCGCACAATTTTCTTCATGGCGGGTGACGAGAAAAAATCTCGGCACACGGCGAAAACATTGAATCGTCCGCGAGTCGTAAGCGGCAGCTTGTCCACCCACCGACGCATCGCCACCGAATCCAAATCCTCGGGCCGCCTCATGCCGTGCGTCTCCGAGAATTTCAGTAGCCCCCACTTGAGCTGACGCAGCGTGACCGGCTCCACCTCAAGAGACTTCCTGGCGAGAAATCCCGCGATGCAATGCGCTACACACTCTCCTGCGGCCGCCTTGGCCGGAATGGCCCCAGTGTGAGCCAAAGCAAAAACAAGCTCCGCGTGCGCTTTGTTAGCCTCGCCAGCGTCCTGAAAAAACATTCGTTTCCGTTTCCCTGCATTGAGGGCTTTCGGAACATCGATCACCCAACGCGCCAGCTTGCGATCAAACCGAGGAATAAGAGCCTGTAAATTCATACTGACACCACATTGACATCCATTGACATTTTAGCAAATCCGTAAGATTTGGTAAAA
>Ga0247832_1001200_pt1 | contig 47650 bp, 42 predicted proteins | sample LaCruzMarch2015__10_FD_192407 | JGI IMG/M metagenome (GOLD analysis project Ga0247832, IMG submission 192407) | Freshwater microbial communities from meromictic Lake La Cruz, Castile-La Mancha, Spain - LaCruzMarch2015_4m | ecosystem: Environmental > Aquatic > Freshwater > Lake | place: Spain... | reverse complement strand
ACGGATAGGTCTCGAAGTAGCGGCGCAGGCCCGGCAGCGCGCTGCCGAGTCGGGGCTGCAGACCCACACGCACGCCACCGCGCTTGACGCCGGCCTCGGGCAGCGCACCGCTCGGCACGGCCACCGGCAGCGAGTAAGCGCCGTCCAGCCGCGCGATCGTGGCCTGCATCACGCGCGTGGGCACGGCCTCGGTCACAACCTGCAAGAGCTTGACGCGGTCCTTTGCTGCGGCCGCACTCGCCGAAGGCAGGGCCTCGGCGGCAGCGTCCCAGCTGATGCTGAAAGCGTCCACCGGCACGCTCACGGGCCAGGCGATTTCCTTGGCGGCGCCGGCGGCGAGCAACACATCCTGCGGCGCGAAGGCGAGTGGCGAACGGGCGATGGCCGGTGCGCCAGCGGCTGCGGTGCCAGCCTCGTCGCGGTTGACCGTGCCGGCCAGCGTGGCGCGCACGGTCATCTCGCGCGCCGTGGTGTTGCGCAGCGTCAGCGTGGCGTTGAACTGGTCACCACCGCGCACCAGCGGCGGCAAGCCGGGCAGCAGCTGCAGGTCCTGCGTCACACGCACCGTGGTGCTGCCGGTGCCGAAGGTGGCGATTCCCGCGCTCGGCGGGCCGTCGGCGATCGCGACCAGCCTGAAGCGCGTGAGCGAATCGTTGAGCGGCACCTCGATGCGGGCCTCGCCCTTGGCGTCGAGCTTGACGGTGGCCTGCCACAGCAGCAGCGTGTCGAACAGCTCGCGCGTGCCGCCGCGACCCCCGCCGCCGCCGGCCGCCACCGCCTTGCGGCCGTAGTGGCGCCGGCCGATGATTTCGCCCTGGGCGGTGCTGGTCTCGACGCCCCAGGCGCGCTTGCGCATCATCGCGTTGAGCAGGTTCCACGAGTCGTTGGGCTTGAGTTCGAGCAGGCTTTCATCGACCGCGGCGAACGTGACTTCGGTGCCGGCCAGGGGCGCACCGGTGGCCTTGCCGCCGGCCACGGCCTGCGTGACCTGGATGTGCGCCTGCACCTTTTGCCGCACCGCGTACTGCGGCCGGTCGGTGCTCACCTTGACCGAGAGCTCATGCGCGGCGATGCCCACCTGCAGCGCGGCCACGCCGAACTTGAACGAGGGCTTGGACAGATCGACCATGGCGGTGGGCGAGTGGTACTCGCGCCCGTCGTACCAAAACGAGCGCGCCCAGCTCAGCGGCTCGCGCCAGCCCCAGGTGAACAGCGAATACCAAGGCACCTCGCTGATGCGCCCGCGCAGCACCAGCACGCTGACGTACACATTGGGCCCCCACGACTTGTCGATCTTCAGCTCGACGGTCGGGTCGCGGCCGCGCAACGTGACCACACGGGTGTCGATCAGACCTTCACGTTCGACGCTGACCAGCGCGGTCGCCTCGCGGTAGGGCATGCGCACCTGCAGCCGCGCGGTGTCGCCGGGCTCGTAGCGCGACTTTTCGGGCAGCACGTCGATGCGGTCGTCGTTGTCCTGCGCGAACCACAGCTCGCCGCGGCGCGTCACCCACACGCCGGTGGCCGCCTGCGCAAGATGGCCCGCGGCGTCCTTGGCCTGCGCGATCAGCTCGATCTGCCCGGGCGTTTCGATCTGCGCATCGCACGCCAGCGCACCGCGCTCGTCGGTGATGCCGCTGCACAGCACGCCCAGGTCCTTGAGCTCGGTGCGGTTGTCGTAGGCGTAGAAGCCGCCGACGATGCGGGTGCGGCTGCTCAGGGTCTGCGACAGCCGACCGCGCACCTCGACAGCCTGACGGCCGATCGGCCGACCGCGCGTGTCGAGCGCGACCACATCGAACCTGACCGAGCCCTGCTGGCTGGCCCACGAACGCGACTTGACGCCGAGCACCACGGCGCTGGGCCACAGGTCGATGCGGCTGGTGACGGTCTGCGTCTGGCCGTTGGGATCGAGGTAGCTGAGCTCGCTGTGCAGCTCTGAAGCACGGCTGATGGCCGGCAGGTTCTTCAGCGTCACCGTGGCCGCGCCCTGGGCGTCGGTGATCACCGCGAGCTTGTCGGCGACCAGCCGGTCGACCGGCGCGGCCTCGGCATCGTCATCGGGGCCGTTGGCCGGCTGCACCTCGTTGGGCGGCATGAAGTTGTAGCCCTCGTAGCCAGCGAATTCCACGATGCGCGGCTTGAGCAGCGCCGAGACCTGCGCCGGCGAGTTCGCCATCGCGCCGCCCGACAGGTGCGTCATCTGCACGCCCAGCGGCAGCTCACGCGGTGCGATCGGCACCTGCGCCGGTGCACTCAGACGCGCATCGACCAGCGGCACGCTGAACTCCTCGACCCGGAAACTGCCGCTGAACCAGTTGGCCTGACTGCGCTCATCGACGCCTTCGCGCTCCAGCCACACGTCGTACTGACCCAGCTTGGCCGCTGGCGGAATGACCCAGCTCGCCAGCGCGTTTCGCGTGCCGTTCCACACCAGCGGCTGCACGATCTGCTGGCCGCTGCCCTGGTGAACGATCTTCATGCGCGTGGGCAGCTCGGCTGGGTTCCACGGCGCCAGACCACCCAGGGTTTCGGCGCGCAGAAAGTGCTTCATCGACACCGTTTCGCCGGCGCGCAACAAGGTGCGGTCAAACACCGTGTGCGCCACCGAATCGCGCTGCGGGTTGCGGCTGGTGGGCTGGTTGAAGCGCCAGGGCTCGATGCCCTGATGCCAGTTGCTGAACACGAAAGCGGTGTCGACCGGGCTGCCGGGGCGTGACGAGTCGGCCTTGCGTGCGCTGACGAAATAGGCGTCATCGCCGATGCACTCGGCGGGCTGCGGCTCGAGGGCTTGGGGCACCAGGGCCAGACCACGCGCATCGGTGCGCCCCGACCACAGCAGCTTGCCACGGCAGTCGCTGATCGCCACATCGGCGGCTTCGACCGGACGGCCGCGGTCCAGCGAGGTCACCCACACCGCGCTGTTCTCGCGGCCGATCTTGGCGTGCACGCCCAGGTTGGTGACCAGCGCGCCGGTGCGCACATACATCGGCGCCTGCGGATCGAGCAGAGCCTGTCCGAGCCGCGCCGATTCGACCTCGACCACATGGAAGCCCGGTTCGACCAGTGGAATGCCCACCACCTCGAACGGCCGCGGATCGCCCCCTTGCAACTGCGGCAGATCGAGCCGCTTGGCGGCCGCATCGGTCTTGAGCAGCGACAGCGTGCGCGTTTGAACCCAGCGATCAACCTGCGTACGGTGGGTGCGGCCACGGCCATCCATGTTCGACACGGTGGTCGTCCACTGGTCCTTGGGCAAGCCGGCATCGCGCGCGCTGATCTGGTTGTCGTGATACCGGCGCACCTTGGCGTACCAGGCCAGGATGTCGGCATCGGTTTGCAAGCGGCGCACGCGCACCGCGCCCTGACTGGCGGCCGGGCGCAGATCGCCTTGCACGTGGCGCAGCGTGAGCGGCAGCAGCGGCGGCGTGGCCGTCGAGCCCGGTGCGTCAACGTAGCGCTCGACGATGCCAAAGGGCGCGGCCGAGAACTTGGCGATCGGCGGCGCGTCGCCGGTGGCAACCCGCATCGGGAAGGCCTCGGCATTGGCCAGAGGCCGCCCGGTGGTGTCCTTCAATCCGGCGGGCAGCGTCAGCGTGTAGACGGCGTTTTCAGCCACGCGCAGCGCCAGCGTGACGGCATAGACCTCGGTCGACTTGTCGTCAGGATCGTGCAGCGGCGCGATCGGTTTGCCGTTGGCGCCCACCAGTCGAACCTGCTCGGCGAGCCCGCGCTCGACAGGCGCTGAAAAGCGCAGCATGAGCGGGCGTATCGGCAGGCAAGGCGCACCCGCGCGCTCGCGCTCGCAGGAAAACTCGGCGCTGAATTTGGGCCGCACCTTGAAGGCAAACCGCTGCTCGCTGCGGGTGACCACACGCGGGTTGACGGCCGCCGCAATGCCTTGGCCCCACACCACGCGCACCTCGGTGTCGGCGGGCAGTGCGCGCGGGCAGCTCAGCACCAGCAGCTTGGCCTGCCGCTCGGCTTCGAGCTTGGCGTCTTTCAAAGCGCGCGCTCCGGTGGCCTTGAGGATCTGCTCGCGCAGCGAACCGACCACGATGCGCACGGGCAGGCGCTCGCCGATGCCATCGACCTCGCACCAGGTGCGCTCGGCCACGCTGCGCTCGGTGGCCGCGCCATTGAGCGCGAACACGAAATGCTGGTCTTCCTCGATCTGCGCGCCGTCGTAAGGCTGCGGATACAGCACCATGGGCCCGCCGGTGCTGAACTGAAAGCTGGTGTTGCCCGAAAGCGCGCCAGCAGCGGCCAGCGGCTTCCAGTCAGAGCGGGCCTGCACGGTGCAACTCACGCCCGGTGGCAAGGCCTCATCGAAGTCGAACACCCAATCGCGCTCGCTGGTCCATCGCCCGCTGCGCGCGGTGGCCGATGGCGGCATGCCGGTGCAGCTGAGCGTCACCGGGTCGGGCAGGCGCGGCTCGCCCATCGGCACCACGGCCTGCGCAAAGCTGATGGCCACCTGCTCGACGCGAGCCACTTCGCCTTGCGGGCTCATGCTGCGGATGGTGGCCGCCTGGGTCCAGCCCGCCCACAGTGCCAGCAGCACCCAAACAGCATTGCGCAATGTCACACCCATGTCGGCCCCCGTAGCGAGTCTGCGGGCAGTCTAGCGGTGCGAAGTGGTCAGCTCTGGGCGTCCTTGAGCTGCTGCCGGCGCTGGGCTTCGATGGTGCGCAAGCGCGAATCCATCACCGACAACTCGACGAAATCGTTCTGGCTGGGGTTGGGGCCGACCAAGCGCCGGCCGGCTCGCAAGCGATCGATGGCACCGGCCAGATCACCCAGCGCGTAAGACGATTCGGCCTCAGCGCGCAGCGAGCTCAGGCTTTGCCCCTGCAGCTTGAGCAAGCGGCTGAGCGCCATCCACGCCAGCGGATCCAGCGGGTACTGCGCCACCCAGGTCTGCAGCTGATCGGTGCTCAGCCGCACCGCGTTGGCATCGCCCGGCGACGCCAGCGTGATGCGCGCAGACATCAGCAGCACCGGACGCGGGGTGTTCGCCACATTCGGCAACACCGGGCTGCCCGACTGCAGCAGCGGTGCCAGCGCCTCGCGCGCCTGAACGGGCTGGCCGCGGTCGATCAGCGACTGCGTCTGCAACAGAAGAACCGCCCGCTCGCCACGCACATCGGCCTCCATTGGCGCCGAGGGGGGGGCCGTCAGTGCGTAGTTGCTCTGTGGCGCCCCAGAGCCACGGGCCAGCGACATCGCATTGCCCAAGGCCACATCAGCGAGCTTCCAATCGCGCTGCAGGCTCGACGCCAGCGCGGCCGAGTAGGCATCGGCAAAGCGCTCGGAGCGCGTCGCGCTGGGTGCCGATCCGTCGGCCGCCAGTGCCTGCCAGCGGCGCAGCGCTTCCGGGCGCGTGTCCATCAAAACCCGGGCACGGGCCAGCGCTGCGGTGTGCTCGAGCGCCGAGGCGGGCTGGCTCAAGGTCGCGCGCGGCGAGCCCACGCCACTGACACCCAGCCGGGCGCGAGCCTCGCCGATGCGCTCGGTGGTCAGCGGGTGAGAGCGCAGATACGGATAGCCGCCGTAGTCATTGAGCCGTGAGGCGTTTTGCAGCCGCTCAAACATCGCGGCCATCCCCGAGGGCTCGAAGCCGGCGGTGCTCATCATGGCCATGCCGATGCGGTCGGCCTCGCGCTCCATCTGGCGCGAGAAATTCAACTGCCCCTGGATGCCAGCGGCCTGCCCGCCCAAGATCATCGCGTTGGCCGCATCGCCGCCACCCGAGCGGGCGGCCGCGAGGATGCCAATGATCATGGCCGCTGCGGTGAGGATGCTCTGCTTCTTGCTGTTGGCAAAACCCTGGGCGATGTGGCGCTGGTTGACGTGCGTCATCTCGTGCGCCAGCACCGACGCCAGCTCGTCACGCGTTTGCGTGATCGCCATCAAGCCCAGATGCACCCCCACGAAACCGCCGGGCAGGGCGAACGCGTTGACCGAACGGTCGCGAACCAGAAAGGGCTCGTAGGCAAAGCGGTCCTTCAGGTCGTCATCGACGTCACCCAGCGCCTGCGCAGCGCTCAGCAAGGGCTGCCACAGCGACTGCAGGTACTCGAGCAGCACCGGGTCATCGAGGTAGTCGGGGTCGCGGCGGATCTCGCGCATGATCGCGTCGCCCAGCCGGCGCTCGGTGCCGGTGTTGAAGTCTTCCGAGGCGGTGTCGCCCAGCGCGGGCAGGTTGTTGTACTGCGCGAGTGCCTGCGTGGGCAGCAACGCGCCCAAGCTCAGCGCCACGCTGACACACCAGATGAGCGGTCGGCGGTGGGCGGGCCTGAAGGTGTCGTGAAGCATGGGCATCGGGCGGTCTTTCGCAAAGGTGGCACAGGGTGTGACCCCCGCGAGGTGCCCAGGTTCAAGCGTTGAGGCCCCAGACTGCCGCTTGTCCTCGGGTGCCAGCTGCCTATGATGCCAGCCAACCTGCTGCCAGCCGCGCCCCTCGGGGTCGTCCACGCCATGTCCGCACCCGATCACCGCGCCGAACCGTCAGCAGAGCCAGACGCGAACGCGCCTTCGCCCCTGACCCACTTTGACCGCGCTGGCCAGGCCCACATGGTCGACGTGTCGGCCAAGGCCGAAACCCACCGCATCGCGCGCGCCAGCGGCGAGATCTGCATGCTCAGCGCCACGCTCGCGCTGATCGAAGCCGGCCACGCGGCCAAGGGCGATGTGCTCGGCGTGGCGCGCATTGCCGCCATCCAGGCCGCCAAGCGCACGGCAGAGTTGATCCCGCTGTGCCACCCGCTGCCCATCACCCGCGTGGCGGTCGACTTCACCATCGACCGCGAGGCCAGCCGGGTCATCTGCACCGTCCAGGTCGAAACCCACGGCCGCACCGGCGTCGAAATGGAAGCCCTCACCGCCGTGCAGATCGCCCTGCTCACCATCTACGACATGCTCAAAGCCGCCGACCGCGGCATGGTGATGGGCAACGTGCGCGTGCTGGAAAAGCGCGGGGGGAAGTCGGGGGATTGGGTGGCGCGGGAGTGATAGCCGACGCCTGTAGGCGATTCATTGATGGAGCGATCTCGTAGCGCTACAGGCTACACTCAACCATGATTCTGAGCTTTCGCCACAAAGGGCTGCGGCTGTTCTTTGAGACTGGCAGCACGGCGGGCATTCAGGCGTCACATGCAGCGAAGCTGGGTCGCATGCTGAGCGCTTTGAACCGTGCCGCGGACCCGCAGGACATGAATCAGGTCGGCTGGAAGCTGCACCCGCTCAAGGGGAACATGGCCGGTCACTGGTCGGTCTGGGTTTCCGGCAACTGGCGCATGACCTTCGCCTTCAAGGGCGAGGACGCCGAACTGATTGATTACCGTGACTACCACTGAGGCCACGCCATGACACGCATGCACAACCCGCCGCACCCCGCAGCCATCCTGCGCGAAGACATCCTGCCCGGCTTGGGGCTGAGCGTCACCGAGGCCGCGCAGCAATTGGGCGTGAACCGCGTGACCCTGTCGCGCCTGCTGAACGAGAAGGCCGGCGTGTCGCCCGAAATGGCGCTGCGCATCGAAGCGTGGCTGGGCAAGGCCCGGGGCGGCGATGCACGCTTGTGGCTGGCGATGCAATCCGACTACGACCTGTGGCACCAGGAGCAGCGCGTCAAGGCGGCCCCGCTGAACGTCAAGCCGGCGCCGGCAGAAGTGGCGGGCTCCTGAGTTTGTTGCCCGGGGGGCCGCAGGGCCGCGCGCCCCACGCCGTCTCCCTGTTGCGCACCGCGCGTCTGGCGCGCAGCGCCAAGCCCTTCATGGCCCGGGGTGGGTTCAAGCACGAGCGTTGCGCGGGCTGCCGGCTGTTGCCCAGCCACTGCATGTGCGCCTTGCGGCCGTCGGTGCCCACGCGAGCGGGGGTGTGTTTGCTGATGGCCGACATCGAGACACTCAAGCCCAGCAACACCGGCTGGCTGATTGCCGATGTGGTGGCCGACACCTTTGCCTTCGGCTGGGCGCGCACCGAAACCGACCCCGCGCTACTGGCCCTGCTGAGCGACCCGCAGTGGCAGCCGTATGTGGTGTTTCCAAGGGACTACGCGGCGCCCGAGCGGGTGGTGCACGCCGTGGCCCCGGCCGAGGCCGGCCAGGGCGCGACGGCCAAGCGCCCGCTGTTCATCCTGCTCGACGGCACCTGGTCCGAAGCGCGCAAGATGTTCCGCAAAAGCCCCTGGCTTGACCACCTGCCGGTGCTCAGCCTGAACCCGGATCAGATCTCGCAATACCAGCTGCGCCGCTCACGACGCAACGACCACTTCTGCACCAGCGAGGTCGCCGCCTTGTGCATGAATCTGGCCGGCGAGCGCATGGCCGAGCAAACGCTCGAGGCCTATCTGGACGTGTTCACCCACCACTACCTGCAAGCCAAGAACCAGCTGCCCGTCGCGTGGGATGACGCGGCGCACGAGCGGTTGCGGGAGTTGGCGGTGGTGGCGCTGTGCACCACCGCACCCATCACCTGAAATCCTCGAACCCAAACACCCGGCCAGGCGGCGTGCATTGGAATGGGAGCGGCTCGGGTGCCGCCGCAGGCTCGCCGTTGGTGTCGTCTGCAGCTTCAGCGTCGCACGGCTCGAAGAACGATGCCGCACCGGGGTTGTGGAATTCACGCAGGCGCTCGGCGATGTGGCGGGCGCGCTCGACATCGCCGGTTTCGGCCAGCGCGCGCGACCAGGCCAGCATCAAGCGGGTGTCGAGCAGGAAATGCTTGGCATGCTGCACGCCTTGCAGCACCTCGGCGGGTGTGGCGCCGGTGGTGGCAGCGGCGTAGTCGGCGTGGTGTGCAGAAAACCACCGTCGCTGGCCGGCGGCGATGCGCTCGGGCAGCGGCGCGGCCTTGGCCTCAGGCTCGAAGATGGACACCAAAGGCAGGTAGTCGATCACCGCAGCGACGCCACCCACCGCCAGCAGCGATGACGCCCACAGCAGCACCGCCGCGCCTGAGCGGCGCACAGGCGCTGCAGCGCGCGGCTCGCCCGCCAGACACAGCCCCCATGCAAACGCCGCGGGCAGCAAGAAGTAGGCGTACCACAGCGGATATTCAAGCAGGCTGTGCAAGCCGACCAGCAGCACCATCATCCAGGCCGATCGCAGCACGGTGGCACGAGCGTCATCGCCCGTGGCGTCCGTTCGCGTGGCGCACCAGCCGCGCCACAGCGACCACATCAGCAAGCCCAGCACGCCCAAACCGAGGGGAATGCCCAGCTCGACCACCAGCTGCAGCGGCAGGTTGTGGCTGTGGTCGAAGAACGCGACCGGTCGATGCGGAAATGGCGTGAGCGACCAGGCCAGGTTGAACTCGCCCCAACCCACGCCCGCCCACGGGTGCTGCGCGATCAGTGCCAGCGTGTTGGACCAGATGCCAAAACGCGAGCTGGAGATGTCGGCCTCGGTGCGCAAGCGCTCGGCGCCCCCGAACACATGGCCCGTGGCCTCGGCCCAGGTGCTCAGTCCCAGCCAGCCCGCGGCGTACAGCAGCGGCATGGCCAGCAGCAGCGCGCGCGCGCGGCGCGACAGCCGGCCATCGAGCGCCCCCCAGACCGCCAGCACCAGCACACCCACCATGCCGGTGCGCGAGGCGCTGAGCACCAGACCGAAGATGAGCAGCGCCACGCCCAGCCATGCCAGCGGCCAGCGCCAGCCTTGCGGGCTGCGGTCCGGTGCGGCAGCGCCCGATTGCGCCAGCCACACCGCCGACACCAGCGACCACAGTAGCAAGCTGCTCAGGTGATTGGGCTGGCGCAAGTTGCCCGATGCGCGGCCTTCGAACGAGGTGATGGCCACCCAATGGCCATCAGCCCAGTCGGGTGCCAGCACCTGCACCGCACCCACGGCGGTGCTCAACAGCCCCGCCAACAGCAGCGCGATACACAGCGCGCGAAAGGCCGATGCGGCATGGCCGTCGCGGCTGACGCTGGCGCCCAGCATCACCATCAGGCCGGCGGCAGCCATGAACGCGATGTTGGACAGTGCGAGCGATGACGTCAGCCCGTTCCAGGCCCAGGAGCCCAGACTGGCGGCCACCAGCACGCCCAGCGCAGCCAGCAGGCTCGCCAGACCGCCAGTTCTGTGCACCAGCCCCATCGCCAGCCCCGGACCATCTGGGCGATGCAACCCGCAGGCCAGCGCCACGCCGAACAGCCCCCAGCCGCTCAACGCCGCCGCCTGATTGAGAAACGTCGCCGATGGCGACAGGCTGACTGCCAGCAAGGTGGCAGGCACCACGGCCAGACCAGCCGCCAGCCAGAGCAGCCCTTGGGCCGGAGTGAATCGCATGAGGTGAAGTTTAGTGAGCGCCCCGCTCAGAAGAAGCCGTCCACCGGCAAGTGCCCGACGACTTGCGCACCCGGCGCCAGCACACTCACCCAGCTGCTTTGCCGCGACATCAGCGGCAAGAAGCGCAGCGCCTCGGGTGGCTGACCGGCCTGGCTGGCGATGGCGTCCACGTCGCGCTTGAGTTGCGGGTATTTCGCGAGCAAGTCAGAAACGGGGCGGGATTTTTGCCAGGCCTTGTCGGCGTAGCTCGCGTAATCGCGCCAGTACCTGGGCAATGCGGCCAGCGGGATGCCCGACAGCCCCAGCTCAATGGTGCGCAACTGCTCATCAGGATCGGTGGGTTTGGCCACGGCCATCAGACGCGGGCCCGACCATGACAGCGAACGCAGGCTGGCGGGCGCCTCGGCCAGCGTCGACTCGTCGATCTCATTGGCTGTGACCAGTCTCAGCAGGTCCACCTCAAACACCAAAGCCACGGGCCGAGCCGCAGCCACCGAGTGCAAACCGTAGCCCAGCGCGGCCAGTTGCAGCGCAGCGATGACGCTCAGGTCACGGATCAGCTCGGCGCGTGGCTTCGTGGGCTTGGCAATGACCAGCGTGAGCGCCGGGCCGACCACGATGTCGATGCCCACCAGCATCCAAAAGACAGGCCTCACCTGAGTGAGGGCCGCAAACGGCGACGGGTACCAGACCATGAACACCAGCAGCGCGGCCAGGCTGGCCATCAGCACGCTTGCGCCGAGGTGCAGCACCGCCGCGCGCACTCGCGGCCAGGTCAACGTTTCCGCAGACTTCATCGCTTCAGCTTCTGGTGTGAAACACAGTCAAGTCTCAAAGCAAAAAGACCGCCAAGGGCGGTCTTTTTTGCTCAAGCCGGTTACAGCGCATCAGATGCCCTTGCAAGAACCCGGCAAAAACTTCTGTGTGATCGTCGTCACGGCCGTGCCGCCACCGATGACTGCGGTGTTGCCACAAACCCAGCGGTCAGGTGCCGTACCGGCAACGATCCGCGCGCCAGCCGCAGTCGTTGGAACCAATGAAAGCGTGTCGCCGTCAATCGCAGCGTCGCCAAACCCAGTTGCCGTCACGATGATGCCGCCGTTGGCATCGGTTGCCACTGACGTGACGTACTTGGACGTCGAAGCCGTGGACTCGCAGCCCCAGGCACCGGCTGCTGGCAATGCGCTCGCAGACTGGGCGACATCGGTGATAGCGGTACGGCATGCCGAGGCGGCCAGAATCACTTCAGAGACCTTGGCCTTCTTGGTGTAGTCAGAGTAGGCCGGCAGCGCCACAGCTGCCAGGATGCCGATGATCGCCACGACGATCATCAGTTCGATGAGGGTAAAACCCTGCTGAATACTACGTTTCATGAGTAAATTCTCCAGAGTGAATAAACAAGTAAATCCAACTGTAGTTTAGGCGTTCAGGCTTCAGGGTTCAGGGTTCAAGTCTGCAGCATGCGACAGGTTTTCGTTGAAAGCCCGGCTTGCCCCATGACGACTTGCGGACAATGACAGCAGGGGCTGTGATTGTCCGCAAGTTGGGTTGATCGGGCGGTTGCCTTGACCAGGGGCCACCCGCCCCAGCGCACTGCTAGATGCGCATCAGGTGCCCTTGCAAGAACCCGGCAAAAACTTCTGTGTGATCGTCGTCACGGCCGTGCCGCCACCGATGACTGCGGTGTTGCCACAGACCCAGCGGTCAGGTGCCGTACCGGCAACGATCCGCGCGCCAGCCGCAGTCGTTGGAACCAACGACAGCGTCCTGTTGTCGACGGTGGCATCACCAAAACCGGTTGCCGTCACGATGATGCCGCCGTTGGCGTCGGTTGCCACCGACCTGACGTACTTGGACGTCGCGGCCGTGGACTCGCAGCCCCATGCGTTGGCTGCAGGCAGCGCGCTCGCAGACTGGGCGATCTCGGTGATCGAGGTGCGGCATGCCGAGGCGGCCAGGATGACCTCGGACAGCTTGGCCTTCTTGGTGTAGTCGGAATAAGCCGGCAGCGCCACAGCTGCCAGGATGCCGATGATCGCCACGACGATCATCAGTTCGATGAGGGTAAAACCCTGCTGAATACTGCGTTTCATAATCAAGGTCTCCAGAATTGATAAACGAATGGTCAGGGCTCGATTCTCAGGGCTCAGGGTTCAGGGTTCAGGGTTCAAGCCTGTAGCCTGCGACAGGTTCTCGTTGAAAGCCCTGCTTGCCCAAAATCGATTTGCGGACAACGACAGTAAACGCCGTGATTGTCCGCCAGCCCGGGTTTGACCGGGCAGTCCCCTGAACCGGGGACCACCCAACCCAGCGCACTGCTAGATGCGCATCAGGTGCCCTTGCAAGAACCCGGCAAAAACTTCTGTGTGATCGTCGTCACGGCCGTGCCGCCACCGATGACTGCGGTGTTGCCACAGACCCAGCGGTCAGGTGCCGTACCGGCAACGATCCGCGCGCCAGCCGCAGTCGTTGGAACCAACGACAGCGTCCTGTTGTCGACGGTGGCATCACCAAAACCGGTTGCCGTCACGATGATGCCGCCGTTCGCATCGGTCGCCACTGAGGCGACGTACTTGGACGTCGCGGCCGTGGACTCGCAGCCCCAGGCGTTGGCTGCAGGCAACGCGGCCGCAGACTGGGCGATCTCGGTGATCGAGGTGCGGCATGCCGAGGCTGCCAGGACGACCTCAGAAACCTTGGCTTTCTTGGTGTAGTCGGAATAAGCCGGCAGCGCCACAGCTGCCAGGATGCCGATGATCGCCACGACGATCATCAGTTCGATAAGGGTAAAACCCTGTTGGATAGAGCGATTCATGGATGTTTCCTCTGGAATGGTTGGGAGGTTACGCCTCCATTCAGGGTGCACACGCCGTGCCAGCGCTTTCAGGGTGAATTCAGCGTGTTTCGGGCACGCAAGTGACGCGATCGGTCACGAGAGATGCCGCAAAGTGTCGGGCCCGGCGAGCAGGCCGACAAAATTTGTCAGCCCGACCGGCGGTGACGACAGCTCAGCGGTTGATGAACTGCATTTGCGTGCCGGCCAGCTCGATCACGTCGCCGTCGTGGAGCTGCAGCGTCTCGGTGACCAGCGGCTTGCCGTTGACGGTGGGGCGCGCCGCGCCTTCGACGTGGGCAAACACATAGCCCGCGGGGCGCTTGGTGATCGATGCAACCTGCACACCGGGCTTGCCGATGGTGGTGACCACCTTGACCAGCGAGACCTCGCGTCCGGCTGCCGCGCCATTGAGCACCCGGATCGATGCCGGCGAATGCACCAGCGGGTCCAGCGAGGTGGGCCCGCCAAAGCCCGACGGCCGGCTCGGGCTGGGCGCTGAAGGCGCACTCGCAGCAGCGTTGGGCCGCAGGATCTGGGTGGCCTCGTAGTCGCTGCCCTGTTCGGCGTGGTACTTGATCTTGTACTTGCCGACTTCGACGGTGTCGTTGTGCACCAGCATCTGCTTCTTGACGGCCTTGCCGTTGATGTAGGTGCCGTTGGTGCTGTTGAGATCTTCGATGAACACATCGGAACCCACCAGCTGCAGCGCGGCATGCTCGCCGCTGACCGCCAGGTTGTCGATCACGACGTCGTTGTAGGGCCGGCGGCCGAGCGTGGTCTTTTCCTTGGTGATCTGTACTTCCTTGATCACCACGCCATCCATTGAAATCACCAGTTTGCCCATGCTTGGCCTCGTGTGTCGTGCTGTCAGGGGCGACCATCAGCCGCCATGGGGAACCGGCAAAAGCGCCGAATGGAGCCTCAGCGTTTGAAGGGCCACCAGGCGCGGGATGCGCCGACATGGCCCGAAACCCTCGCCAGAATCACCGCGATATTATCTTTCCCGCCAGCCTTGTTGGCAGCATCAATCAGTGCGCCGGTGGTCGATTCGAGCGTGGTGCCTGCGCGCAGCAGCTCGGCGATGTGCTCGTCATCGAGCATGTCGCACAAGCCGTCTGAGCACAGAAGGATCAAATCACCCGTGTGCAGTTCGTGCGCATGGGCCTCGAGTTGCACGGTGTCGTCGACCCCCAGCGCACGCGTGACCAGATTCTTGTTGGCTGACATGGCCGCCTGCTGCGGCGTGATGAGCCCGGCGTCGATCTGTTCTTGCAGCAACGAGTGGTCGCGCGTGATCTGCGTCAATTGACCGTCACGCCAACGGTAGCCGCGTGAATCTCCGACGTGGCCCAGCAGCAGACGTCCCTGACGAAACACGCCCACCACCAGCGTGGTGCCCATGCCGGCGTACTGCGCATTGCTGCACGCGGCGTTGAAGATGGTTCGGTTGGCGTTGTGGACGCAGATGTCGAGCGCGCGCATCACGTCGGCATCGCTGGCCTGGGTGGAGGCCTGGATCAACCAGCGGCCGAGCTCGGTGCGGATGAACGAGGTGGCGATGTTGCTGGCGACCTCACCGGCGTTGTAGCCGCCCATGCCATCGGCCAGCACGACCAGGCAAGCCTCGAAGTCGACAGCCACCGAGTCCTCGTTGTTGCGACGCAGGCGCCCGGGGTCGGTGGCGCTGAAGAACTCTAGGGTCATGGGGGGTGGGACATTTCGATCGGGTGAGCCGGGCAGGGACTGTCCGGCCCGCCGATGCCGGAGATTGTGCTTCGTTCTGCTTCGGGTGACGGCGCTAAAAGGACGCCATGTGCGTGACCCGCGTCGATGGGCGTGGCATACCGCACGCCCTATGCGACGTCGCGGCGCTCCAGTGAAGCCGCCACATCGCGCAGCTCGGCTGCCAGCTCGCGGCCATCGCCGTGGCGCGCTTCGGGTGGCTTGGACAGCACCTTGGCCAACAGACGCGCCAGCGGTTCAGGCAGCTCGGGCCGCAGGGATCGCACATCGACCGCCGCCTCATTGACGATGGCATACAAAAGCTTGCCCATGGCCTGGTCTTCGTGCGGCAGCCGCCCGGTGAGCAACTGGAACAAGGTGACGCCCAGCGAGTACAGATCGGCGCGGCCATCGACCCGGCGACCCGACAGCTGCTCGGGCGAGCTGTACGACAGCGTGCCCAGCATCATTCCGGTGCGCGTGCTGCTGGCGTCGGTGATGCAGGCGATGCCGAAGTCGGTGACCTTCACCATGCCTTGGGCGGCATCGATCATCACGTTGGCGGGTTTGACATCACGGTGGATCACGCCCTGGCTGTGTGCATGGGCCAGCGCTTGGGCCACCCTGCGACCGATGTGCACGACATCGGCCACGGGCAACAGATGCGCGGCCTGGGTGTGGCGCTGAAGGTCGCAGCCGCTGAGGTATTCCATCGCGATGTAGGCGATGCCGGCGTCTTCGGCGGCCTCGTGGATGGTGACGATGTCAGGGTGGTGCAGCCGGCCGGCGGTGCGCGCCTCTCGAAAAAAGCGCTCGCGCACGTCTTCAAGGTCGGTGCCGGTGAACTCAGCGGCCAGCGCCATGGTCTTGATGGCAACAGGCTGACCGCTGTCGGGGTCGATCCCGAGATACACGGCGCCCATGGCACCGCGCCCGAGCTGACGCTCGATGCGGTAGCGGCCCAGCGTGCTGCGCTCGCCGGGCGCCGACCGGGTTACCGCATTCAGGCTGCCGACCCCGACGCGCCACGTCGCGCCTGCAGGTACTTGCCCATGGCAAGCACGAACAGCGCACCTGCAATGCCAGCGCCGTACTTGATGATGTCGGTGACGACCAGCTTGGGCACCTGCGGCACGATGTCGGGGTTGACCAGTGCCGGATCAGACACCGCCATGGTGCCCGCGATCCAGCCCAGCAGCATCGCGCCCAGCGTGATGATCACGGGGAAGCGGTCCATCAGCCCGATGACCAGCTGGCTGCCCCACACGATGATGGGAATGCTCACCACCAGACCAAAGATGACCAGCGGCATGGTGTGGTCGCCGCCGGCGGTTTCGGCCGCGCCTGCGATGGCGATCACGTTGTCGACGCTCATCACCAAGTCGGCCACGATCACCGTCTTGACAGCACCCCACAGCCGGTCGCTGCCCTCGATGTTGCTGTGGGCGTCGTCATGTTCGGGCAGCAGCAACTTGATGCCGATCCACAACAGCAAAAGCGCACCCACGAGCTTGAGGAAAGGGATGGCCAGCAACTGCAGCGCAAAGAAGATGAGGATCACGCGCAGCACGATCGCGCCGGCCGTTCCCCACAAGATCCCCTTGGCTCGCTGAGGCGGCGGCAGCTTGCGACACGCCAGTGCAATCACCACGGCGTTGTCGCCACCGAGCAGGATGTCGATCATGATGATCTGGCCGACGGCGATCCAGAACTCGGGGGTGAGGAAAGCGTCCATGTCGTGGCTGTGGCAGTTCAGTTGATGTGGGTGGGAGTGTAGGTGGCGGGCTGGTGGCCTGTGCTCGAAAGGGCCTGCCTCACCGGCAACTCGAGCGGGCCGCGGTACAGCGGGCTGCCCATGCGGCTGGACTGCCCGGGGCGCGCGAGCTCCAGGCGGGGCCAGCGATCGAGCATCTGGCCCCACACCGCCTGCGCTTCCATGAGGGTGAGCGCAGCGCCCAGGCACACATGGGGGCCCTGACCAAAGGCCATGGACGGCGCGGCGCGGCGGGTGAAGTCGAGTTCGTCGGGCCGCTCGTGCTGCTCGGGATCGCGGTTGGCAGCACCAATGAGTGCCACCACCAGGTCACCCCGGCGCAGGTTCTGGCCGTGCAGACGCAGCGGCGCGGCCACTCGGCGGCCTGTGTATTGCACCGGGCTGTCAAAGCGCAGCAGCTCGCGCACGGCGGCGCTCAGCAAGCTGCGGTCGTTGTGCAGCGACTGCCAGGCGCCGGCTTGCCCCAGCAGGATCTGCAGCCCGTTGGCCAGCAGGTGTCGCGTGGTCTCGTGGCCGGCAAACAGCAGCATCACGCATTGCGCGAGCAGCTCGGCGCTGCCGCGAATCTGCCCGGCAGACTCTGCGCGCAGCAGCCGGTCGAGGACATCGTCACGCGCCGGGTCATCGCCCTCACGGCGGCGACGCTGCAAGGCGGCATCGAAGGCCGCCGCCATAGCCAGCAAGGCGGCTTGTGCACGCAAAGCCTGCTCGCGCGTGGGTTCGCTGGCGCCCAGAAAGGCGGCAAGTTCGTCCGAGCCCGCCATGAATTCGCCGGTTGCGGCGTGCGACTCGACACCCATGAGCATGGCGATGGCCTGCGCCGGCAGCGGTCGCGCGACCGAAATCACGAAGTCAAAGCCGGCGTGGGCATCAAGCGCGTCGAGCCGATCGGCAATGGCTTGATCGAGCCGTGGGGCCAGCCGCTGCAGGTCGGATGCGCGAAACGCGGTGGACAGCACTTGGCGAATGCGCAGGTGGTCGGGCGCGTCCAGAAAAATCATCGCCCGTGCAAACAAGCGCTGAAAGCCGCGAAGCTCGGTGCGTGGCTCGTGGCCGCGCATGACCCAGCCGCCGGTGCGCTGCGCCGAGAAGCGCGCATCGCGCAGCACCATGTCGACATCGGCATGGCGCGAGACCAGCCAGGCGCCGCCGAAGAACTCGTCGCTCCAAACGACAGGAGCGTGCTCGCGCAAGCGGCGATACGTGGGGTACGGGTCGGCGAGAAAGCCGGCGTTGAGCAACGGCCCGCCCAGGCAAGCGGCGGCTGTCGGGGCGCCGGGCGGCGGCGCAAGGCTCGCCGGCGCCCGGCCCCGGTCTGGCATCAAAGCAGTTTCTTGAGCAGCTTGGCCATCTCGGAAGGATTGCGCGTGACGGTGAAGCCGCACTCTTCCATCACGGCGAGCTTGGCATCGGCGGTGTCGGCGCCGCCCGAGATCAGCGCGCCGGCGTGGCCCATGCGCTTGCCTGCCGGTGCGGTCACGCCAGCGATGAAGCCCACGATGGGTTTTTTCATGTTTTTCTGGCACCAGCGCGCGGCCTCGGCCTCATCGGGGCCACCGATCTCGCCAATCATGATCACGGCGTCGGTGTCGGGGTCGTCGTTGAACAACCTCATGATGTCGATGTGCTTGAGACCGTTGATCGGGTCGCCGCCAATGCCGACCGCGCTGGACTGGCCCAGACCGATTTCGGTGAGCTGCGCCACCGCTTCGTAGGTGAGCGTGCCTGAGCGGCTGACCACGCCGATGCGGCCCTTGCGGTGGATGTGGCCCGGCATGATGCCGATCTTGATTTCTTCAGGCGTGATCAGGCCTGGGCAGTTGGGTCCGAGCAGCAGCGTCTTCTTGCCGCCGGCGGCTTCCTTCTTGTGCATCTTGTTGCGCAATTCGAGCATGTCGCGCACGGGAATGCCTTCGGTGATGCAAATCGCCAGATCGAGGTCGGCCTCGACGGCTTCCCAGATGGCGGCAGCGGCACCGGGTGGCGGCACGTAGATGACGCTGACGGTGGCACCCGTCGCGCTGGCAGCTTCGCGCACGCCGGCGTAGATGGGAATGCCTTCGAAGTCTTCGCCGGCTTTCTTGGGGTTGACGCCGGCGACGAAGCAGTTCTTGCCGTTGGCGTAGTCACGGCACATGCGGGTGTGGAACTGGCCCGTCTTGCCGGTGATGCCTTGCGTGATGACCTTGGTGTCTTTGTTGATCAGGATGCTCATGGTGTGTGTCCTTAGTCGCAGGGCGCTTACTTTTGCAGCGCGGCCATCACGGCCTTGGCTGCGTCGGCCATCGAGTCGGCGCTGATGATGGGCAGGCCGCTGTCGGCGAGCATCTTCTTGCCGATGTCTTCGTTGGTACCCTTCATGCGCACGACCAGCGGCACATTGAGGTTGACCGCCTTGCACGCGGCGATCACGCCTTCGGCGATGGTGTCGCAGCGCATGATGCCGCCAAAGATGTTGACCAGGATCGCCTTGACCTTGGGGTTGCCCAGCATGATCTTGAAGGCCTCGGTCACCTTCTCGGCGGTGGCGCCACCACCCACGTCAAGGAAGTTGGCTGGCTCGGCGCCGAACAGCTTGATGGTGTCCATGGTTGCCATGGCCAGACCGGCACCGTTGACCAGGCAGCCGATGTTGCCGTCGAGCTGGATGTAGGCCAGATCGAATTTGCTGGCTTCGATTTCAGCGGGGTCTTCTTCGTCAAGGTCGCGGTAGGCCACGATTTCGGGGTGGCGGTACAGCGCGTTGGTGTCGAAGTTGAACTTCGCGTCCAGCGCCTTGATGTTGCCGGAGCCCTCGAGGATCAGCGGGTTGATCTCGGCCAGGCTGGAGTCGGTCTCCATGTAGCAGGTGTAGAGCTTCCTGAAGATGTCGATGGCCTGCGGCTGGCTGGCTGCCGGGATGCCGATGCCGTTGGCGAGCTCGGCGCCTTGTGCATCGGTGAGTCCGATCAGCGGATCGACGAACACCTTGATGATCTTCTCGGGCGTGTCGTGGGCCACCTGCTCGATGTCCATGCCGCCTTCGCTCGAGGCCATCAGCACGACCTTTTGTGTGCCACGGTCGGTGACGGCCGCGACGTAGTACTCGTGCTTGATGTCGGCGCCTTCTTCAACCAGCAGGCGACGCACTTTTTGACCTTCGGGGCCGGTCTGGTGCGTCTTGAGCTGCATGCCGAGGATTTCGCCAGCGAGCTTCTTGACGTCGTCGAGCGAGCGGGCGAGCTTCACGCCACCGCCCTTGCCGCGGCCACCCGCGTGAATCTGAGCCTTCACCACCCACACCGGGCCGCCCAGCTTTTCGGCGGCTTCCGACGCTTCATGGACGCTGAACGCCGCGTAGCCCCGTGGAACAGGGATGCCATAGCGGGCGAGCAGCTCTTTGCCTTGGTATTCGTGAATCTTCATGCGGGGGCTTTCTGGCTGGAGAAGTTTTCGAAGGGGCTGGGCCACGGAGGCGCCGGTACAGCGTCTGGATTGGCGGTCCGTGCATCCCGAAATCGGACTGTGAAAGTCCGCTGGCATCGCGCCAGTGGCTCGGAAAAAGCCTGCCGAATGTAGCACTCTGACCCTTGTCGAAGCTGACCGGCAGATGACATGGGGCCGCCGCTGGTGGCGGCGAAACGGTATGGCGTTGGCACGCGAATGGTCAACCGTCCTGATCGTCATCGCACTGCCGGCCATCGCCGAGCTCGCGCAGAACCTGCCAGATCACTTCGGCAGAAAAGCCGCGCCCGGCGAGAAATCGGGCCTGTCGCGCTCTGTCGGAAAGTGACGCCGCCGCGTCCCCGAATTTGCGTTGACGCACCGCGCGAGCCCGCTCGCGTTCGCTTTGCATCAGATCGGCCGACAGGTCTGCGGTGAGCTCGAGTGCGTGCTGCGACAGCTCTTGGCGGATGCGCAGGTTGCCAAAGCGAGACTGTCTGGCGTGCACGCGGCTTTCGACGAAGCGTTCTTCGCTGAGGTAGCGGTGCGACTGCAACCAGTCGAGCAATGCATCGACCTCGTCTGCGATAGCGGCGGCTGCCGGTCCAGCCGCGCTGGCGTCAGGCTCGGGCTGGTGGGCGCTGTCAGGGTCATCGCCGACTCGCGCCGACTGGGCCGCCAACCGCGCGAGCGCGTCGGCCTTGGCTTGCCGCATCAGCTTGCGACGCAATTCGAGCCGACTGTGCTCTCGTTGCGCCAGCCATTGCAGCGCCCGACCCTTGAGCGACAGGCGCGGTCGCATGTGGAGCGATGCCTACCTGGAGGGGTCGGCTCGGTCGCTCACTCGGCAGCGGCAGCGGCCGGTCGTGCCTTGGCTGGCTTGACCACCTCGCCCTCGGGCGAGGGCAGCCCGCGGATGCCCACGGCCTCGCGAACGAGGTTTTCGATCTCAAACGAGAGGGCGGGGTTTTCGCGCAGGAACTCGCGCGCGTTGTCCTTGCCCTGACCGATCTTCTCGCCCTTGTAGGCGTACCACGAGCCGCTCTTTTCAAGCACCTTGGCCTCGACACCCATGTCGATGATCTCGCCTTCGCGGCTGATGCCTTCGCCGTAGAGGATGTCGAACTCGGCCGTCTTGAAAGGTGGCGACACCTTGTTCTTGACGACCTTGACCTTGGTCTCGTTGCCGATGACCTCTTCGCCCTTCTTGATGCTGCCCACGCGGCGGATGTCGAGCCGAACCGAGGCGTAGAACTTGAGCGCGTTGCCGCCGGTGGTGGTCTCGGGGCTGCCGAACATCACGCCGATCTTCATGCGAATCTGGTTGATGAAGATGACCATGGTGTTGGTCTTCTTGATGGTGCCGGTGAGTTTGCGCAGGGCCTGGCTCATCAGGCGGGCTTGCAAGCCGGGCAATGAGTCGCCCATTTCGCCTTCGATCTCGGCCTTGGGCGTGAGCGCGGCGACCGAGTCGATGACCACCAGATCCACAGAGCCCGAACGCACCAGCGCGTCGACGATCTCGAGCGCCTGCTCGCCGGTGTCGGGCTGGCTGATGAGCAGCTCCTGCAGGTTGACGCCAAGCTTTTGCGCATAGGCGGTGTCGAGCGCGTGTTCAGCGTCGATGAAGGCGCAGGTGCCGCCGAGCTTTTGCATCTCGGCGATGACCTGCAGCGTGAGCGTGGTCTTGCCGCTGGATTCAGGGCCGTAGATTTCAACCACCCGACCGCGCGGCAGGCCGCCCACGCCCAAGGCGATGTCCAGGCCCAGCGAGCCGGTGGACACGACTTCGATGTCGTCGATGACCTCGCCCTCACCGAGTCGCATGATGGCGCCCTTGCCGAACTGCTTTTCGATTTGCGCCAGGGCGGCTTGCAGGGCTTTGGCTTTTTCGGTGTTCAGGGCTTTGACAGGTGCGTCCATGGGCTTTCTCCGGAATTTGGACGTGATTATTGCAAATACTGGATGTTTGTACAGTCTTTTCTTGGGGCTTCTTGCGGGTTTGTCGCCATGCTGCGGTGGCGGTGTTTTTGTTCGCTTGAACCCTAAACTTTGCGCAAGCGCCGTGGGGCGCTTTGCGGGTTTTTTCAAGGGTGCGCGCCAATGCGAGTCTTGATCGCCGAGGATGACCAGATGCTGGCCGATGGTCTGGTGCGGTCGCTGCGCAATGTTGGCTACACGGTCGATCAGGTGGGCAGCGGCAGCGAGGCCGATGCGGCACTGTCGATGCACGAGTTCGACGTGGTGATCCTCGACCTGGGCTTGCCCAAGCTGCACGGCCTGGAGGTGCTGCGCAAGTTGCGCGCTCGGGGTTCGAGCGTGCCGGTGCTGATCCTCACGGCCGCTGACAGCATCGAGCAGCGCGTCAAGGGTCTGGACCTGGGCGCAGACGACTACATGGCCAAGCCGTTTTCGCTGCAGGAGCTCGAAGCTCGGGTGCGGGCGCTGACGCGGCGCGGCCTGGGTACCGCGTCCACCGTCATCAAGCACGGCCCGCTGAGCTTCGACGTGGGCGGCCGCGTGGCCAGCATCGACGGCCAGATGATCGACCTGTCGGCGCGCGAGATCCGGCTGCTCGAGGTGCTGCTGCAGCGGGCGGGCCGCCTCGTGAGCAAGGACCAGTTGGTCGAGCACATGTGCAGCTGGGGCGAAGAGGTCAGCCACAACGCGATCGAGGTGTACATCCATCGCCTGCGCAAGAAGATTGAGTTGGGTCCGATCCGCATCGCGACGGTGCGGGGCCTGGGGTACTGTCTGGAAAGAATCTCCGCCTGAGCGGCCGCTCGACGACCGACCTCACCCGGACTCGCCAGGCCGGCACCGGCAACCCGACGCTGAAGCCACCCATGACCAAGCACAAACCTCAGCGTTCGCTCCTCGCGACGATCCTCGAATGGATCGTCGGGCCGCTGCTGCTGCTGTGGCTGATGAACGTCGGTGTCACCTGGCTGGCCGCGCAGGGCATCGCCGATGCCCATCACGATCGCGCCCTGGCAGACCTGTCCACAGCACTGGCCAGACAGGTGGCACAGCAACGGCGTCAAGGTGAACAGACCTCGCAGTTCGAGCTGCCGGCCGCGTCACTCGAGGGCCTGCGCGCCTCCAGCAACCTTTCCTACCGGATCCTGGGGGCGCAGGGCGAGCACCTGAGCGGGGAGCTGGCGCTGCAATCGCCGCCGATCGGATCAGAGCGGGCACCTGCCGGCGAGGTGCGCTTTCGCGACGACATGATGGGCGACGTGAGTGTGCGCGTGGCTTATGTGTGGGCGGATGTGCCGGGCAACAGCGGACCGCTGATCGAGGTGGCCGAGCCGCTGGGCGTGCGGTCGGTACTGGCCACCGAGATATTGCAGGGGGTGGTGCTGCCCCAACTGGTGTTCCTGCCGCTCGGGGTGCTGCTGCTGTGGCTGGCGCTCGCACGCAGCATCGGCCCGCTCAACGAGTTGCAGCAGCGCATCCGGCTGCGCGACACCAATGACCTCAGCCCGATCGACGAGCACGACGTGCCCGAGGAGGTCTCGTCCCTGGTGCGCGCAATCAACGACTTGCTGACGCGGCTGGACCAGTCGGTCGCCACGCAAAAACACTTCCTGGCCGATGCCGCGCATCAGTTGAAGACGCCACTGGCTGGCCTGCGCATGCAAGCCGAACTGGCACAGCGCGAGATGGCCGGCGACCGTGGCGACCCTCAAGCGGTCACCCGTTCGTTGCGCAACATCGTGCTGTCGAGCCAGCGCGCCGCGCACATGGTCAACCAGTTGCTGTCCATGGCACGCGCCGACCAGAAGGACAGCTCACTGGTGCTGGCGCCACTCGACGTGGCGGAGCTGGCCGTGGAAGTCATGCAGGACTTCGTGCCCCGTGCGCTCGAAAAGCACATCGACTTCGGCTACGAGGGCGCTTCGCCCGGCGATCTGTCGCTGCAAATCAAGGGCCACCGGTTGCTGCTGGGCGAGCTGCTGCGCAACCTGATCGACAACGCCCTGTCTTGCACACCTTCAGGCGGGACGGTGACGGTGCGCGTGGAGGCTGCGGCCGCCAGGCACGTGGTGCTGCAGGTCGAAGACTCGGGACCCGGCATCCCCGAGGCCGAGCGCGAGAAGGTGTTCCGCCCGTTCTACCGAGTGCTTGGCACACCGGTGGATGGCTCCGGCTTGGGCCTGGCCATCGTGCGCGAGATCGCCACCCAGCATCAGGCCGAGTTACTGCTTGAGGACGCCAACCTGCGCCGCCGAGACGGTTTGAACCGTACCGGCGGCACGCCGTTCGGCCCCGGCGTGCGCTTCACGCTGCGCTTTGCCGCGCTGCCACCACCCAGCCCCTGAGGCGTCAGCGCTGAACCAGCCGACGGCTTCTGGAAATCGACATCAGCATGCCCAGTCCCAGCCCCAACGTGACCATGGCGGTGCCGCCATAGCTGATGAAAGGCAGCGGCACGCCCACCACCGGCAAGATGCCGCTGACCATGCCCATGTTGACAAAGGCATAGGTGAAAAAGCTCATGGTGATCGCACCGGCCAGCAAGCGGGTGAACACATTGGGCGCTTCGGCGGAAATCACCAGACCGCGCAGGATCAAGAAGGTAAATCCCAGCAGCAAGCCGATGCAGCCGATCAAGCCGAATTCCTCGGAAAACGCCGCAAAGATGAAGTCGGTGGTGCGCTCGGGAATGAACTCGAGGTGGGTTTGCGTGCCCATCATGAAGCCCTTGCCGAACACACCGCCCGAGCCGATGGCGATCATTCCCTGAATGATGTGAAAGCCCTTGCCCAGCGGGTCGGTGGTCGGGTCGAGCAAGGTGCAAACACGGTTCTTCTGATATTCGTGCAGCATCGGCCACACCACATCGGGCTGGCAGATGGCGTCGCCCGACAGCACCAGGGCGGTGATGGCCCCACCGGCCAGCAGCGCCACCGGAATGATCAGCTTCCACGACAGCCCGGCGAAGAAGATCACGAACAACCCCGACGACAGCACCAAGATGGCGGTGCCCAGATCGGGTTGCTTGACGATGAGCCCCACCGGCACGGCCAGCAGCCCGAGCGCGACCACGAAATCAAGCACCCGCAGGTGGCCTTCACGCCGCTGGAACCACCACGCCAGCATCAGCGGCATGGCGATCTTCAGCAGCTCGCTGGGCTGAACGACCACGCCCAGATCGAGCCAGCGCGTGGCGCCCTTCTTGGTGACGCCCAACAGCGCGGTGGCCAGCAGCAGCGCCACGCCCAACGCATACAGCGGCACGGCCAGCGCCATCAGGCGCTGTGGCGGCACCTGCGCCACCAGAAACAGGACCGCCGCGGCCAGCAGCATGTTGCGCCCGTGGTCGACGAAGCGGCTGCCGTGGTCAAAGCCGGCCGAGTACATGGTGAGCAGCCCGAAGGCCGCCAGGATCAGCAGCGCGAGCAGCAGCCAGACATCGAAGCCGACAAACGCCGGGGCCACGCGCTGCAGCAGCGAAGGTTTGTCGAAGTCCGGCCTCATGGCATGGGTGCCTGCACTTGCGATGCCGCTTCGGATGCGGCCATCGCTGCGGCCGCAGCCGCAGCCCTGTCGCTGGCCGACAGCGGGATGTCCGAGACCTGGCGAGCCACCCCGATCGGTGCGCTGGTCTGGCCCTGCCGCGTGAGCTCGACGTCTTGTTCGCTGGGGTAGCGCTGCGTCAGCCAGTAGTCGAACACCCGGCGTGCGATCGGCGCGGCGGCCGCCGCGCCAAAGCCCGCGTTCTCGACCACCACGGCCACCGCGATGGTCGGTGCATCGAGCGGCGCAAACGCGATGTACAGCGAGTGATCGCGCTTGTGCTCCTCGAGCTTGGCGGCAACGTATTTTTCGTTTTGGCGGATGCCCACCGCCTGCGCGGTGCCGGTCTTGCCACCACTGGCATAGGGCGCACCGGCGAACACCCGCGTCGAGGTGCCCTGCTGGGTGACGCCGTGCATCGCGCGGCGGATGAGCTCGGTGTGTTCGGGCTTGAGCGCCAACGGCGGCAAGGCGTCGTTGGCCACCGGCCGACGCTCGCGGGTGACCACGTCTTCGATCTCGCGCACCAGCCGCGGCTCAAAGCGCAGCCCGCCCGATGCCAGCGTGGCGGTGGCGCTGGCCAGCTGCAGCATGGTGAAGTTGTTGTAGCCCTGACCGATGCCCAGCGAGATGGTCTCGCCGGCGTACCACTTCTGGTGCTCGGGGCGCTTGTAGGCGCGGCGCTTCCATTCGGTCGATGGCAGCAAGCCGGTCACCTCGCCCTGGATGTCGATGCCCGTCTTGCGCCCGAAGCCAAACGGCTCGAGCTGGTCGTGGATGGTGTCGACCCCCAGCTCGTTGGCCAGCGAGTAGTAGTACACATTGCTCGACTTCACGATGCTGGCCACCATGTCGACCGGCCCCAGGCCGACATCGCCATGGCTGCGAAAGGTGTGGTTGCCGAACTGGTAGGTGCCGCCGTCGTTGATGACGGCGCTCGGGCTGCGCTTGCCGGTGACGAGCGCGGCCATGGCCATGAAGGGCTTGAAGGTGGAGCCCGGCGGGTAGGTTCCGCGCAGCGCCCGGTTGAGCAGCGGCTTGTCGATCGACTCGTTGAGCTCGCGCCACGATTCGGCATCGATGCCGTCGACGAACAGGTTGGGGTCGAAGGTCGGCTTGCTGACGAAGGCGAGCACCTCGCCGTTGCGCGGATCGATCGCCACCAGCGCGCCGCGACGCTCACCGAACAGCGTCTCGACCATCGCCTGCAGGCCGATGTCGATGCTCATCACCAGCTTGTTGCCCGGCGTCGCGCCGTTGCTGCGCAAGCGCCGCACCGCGCGGCCATTGGCGCTGGTCTCGACCTCTTCGAAGCCGGTGGTGCCGTGCAACTGCGACTCGTAGCTTTGCTCGACACCGAGCTTGCCGATGTACTCGGTGCCTCGGTAGTTGGCCGCACCGTCGGTGTCGTCGATGGCTTCCTTTTCGGCCTGGTTGATGCGGCCGATGTAGCCGATCAGGTGGCTGCCGACATCGCCCAGCGGGTAGCTGCGAAACAGCCGCGCCTTGACCTCAACGCCCGGAAAACGGTAGCGCTGCGCGATGAAGCGAGCCACCTCCTCGTCGGTGAGCTTGGTGCGTATCGGCAGCGACTCGAGGTTGCGGCTTTCATCGCGCAGGCGCTTGAAACGCTTGCGGTCGCGCGGCTCGATGTCGATCACCTCGGCCAGCGCGTCGATGGTGGCTTCGAGGTTGGCCACGCGCGCCGGCATGATCTCGAGCGTGTAGGCCGAGTAGTTGTCGGCCAGCACCACGCCGTTGCGGTCCACGATGAGCCCGCGGTTGGGCGCGATGGGCACCACCGAGATGCGGTTGTTCTCGGCGCGCACGCTGAGCTCCTCGTGCTGGTAAATCTGCAAGTGCACCAGCCGCGCGGCCAGCAGCCCAAAACAGCCGAGCACGAAGGCGGCCGCCGCAAACACGCGCAGGCGAAAGCGGCCCAGGTCTTGTTCGACGTTCCTGAGTTCGGTGTTCAAGTCCACGCTCGAGCCCCGTCAAAGCGGTCGGTTCTGATCACGGTCTGGCGCGCGGCGCTGCGGCGCGAGCAGCAAGACCGTCACCACTGGCCACAACAAGGACTCGAACACCGGTGCGAGCAGCGCCGGCCAGCCGGGCAACATGCCGCCGACGATCATGCGCACAGCAAACGACACCAGGTGCGCCACGATGAACAGCGGCAGGATCTGCAGCGCCTGCAGGGGCAGCGTGAACCACACCAGGCGTCGGTGAATGGCCGTGGCGAAGTAGCCCAGCAGCGTGTAGGCCAGCGCGTGCTGACCGAGGATGGCGCCGTCGTGCACGTCCATCAGCAAGCCGAACACGAAGGCCACGCCCACACCCACGCGCCGCGGCTGGTGCACGCCCCAGAACACCAGCACCACCGCCAGCAGGTCGGGCGCGGCGGCGTGGCGACCCAACGGCAACAGGTTCACGGCGAGCGCGGCCAGCAAGCTGAACCACAGGAACAGCGGATTGACCGGCAGCAGCAACTGGTCGGAAGCCTGGCCCCTGATCATCGACGCGCACCCTTTTTGAGCGGGGCCGCATGGCCGGGTTCAGTCGCCGCTTCGGGCGGGATCGGCGGCGGCTGCTGCAGCCCGATGGGTTCGAGCACCAGCACATGGCGCACCGCATCGGGCGAGGCCACGGGCAACAGCCGGATGCGCGCAAAGCCGGCTTGCGACTTGCGATCGATGTCGACCACCCGCGCCACCGGCAAGCCCGGCGGATAGACGCCGTCGATGCCCGAGGTCTGCAACTCGTCGCCCACCTGCACGTCGGCGTTGCCCGCCATGAAGCGCAGCTCAAGCCCGTCGCCAGACGCAGACCCGAGGGCCACGCTGCGCGAGCCGGTGCGCACGTTGAGCACCGGCACGGCGGCATCCTTGTCGATGAGCAACGTGACCTCGGAAGACAGCGGATACAGCCGCGTCAGCTGCCCGATCACGCCGGCCTCGGTGATGACCGGCGAGCCGGCCACCAGACCCTGGGTCTGACCGCGGTCGATCACGACCTTGCGCGAATAGGGGTCGGTCGACTCGTACAGCACTTCGGCCGCATGCGACTTCACCGAGAGCGCCGCGCGCAGATCGAGCAACTCGCGCAGCCGCTCGTTTTCAGACATCAACTGCTCGACGCGGATGGCGCGCTCGGCCTGAACGGCCAGCGCACGGCGCGCAGCGGCCTCGGAGGCCAGCGCGGACTGCAGGCCGCCGGCGTAGTCGTCGGTGCGTTCCCACAAGGCGACCGGCACCAGCAAAGCGCGCTGCACCGGATGCAAGGCGGTGGCCAGCAAGGCGCGCAGCGGTTGGGTCCACTCAAATCGGGCATCGGCCACCATCAGAAACACCGCGAGCGCCGAACACAGCGCAAGCTTGGTGAGCGCCGACAGGCCCTGGCGAAAGATGGGCGGCGGCGTGCGGTCGATGGTGCCGCCTAGTGGCATGGGAATGCTCGCAAAGCCATCGGCCGGGCAGACACTGAGGCCATCACGCCCGCGCTGCTAACGGGCCGTCACTCTGAAGTGAAGATCGAGCCGAGACGCTCCATGCGCTCGAGCGCCATGCCGCAACCGCGCACCACGCAAGTCAGCGGGTCTTCTGCCACCAGCACCGGCAAGCCGGTTTCTTCGGCCAGCAAGCGGTCGAGGTCGCGCAGCAGCGCGCCGCCACCGGTGAGCATCATGCCGCGCTCGGCGATGTCAGCCCCCAGCTCAGGCGGGGTTTGCTCGAGCGCGTTCTTGACCGCCGACACCATCTGGTTGAGCGGGTCGGTGAGCGCTTCGAGGATCTCGTTGCTGCTGATCGTGAAGCTGCGCGGCACACCCTCGCTGAGGTTGCGGCCCTTGACCTCGATCTCCTTGACCTCGGAGCCGGGAAACGCGCTGCCGATGCTCTTCTTGATCATCTCGGCGGTGGGCTCACCGATCAGCATGCCGTAGTTGCGGCGGATGTAGTTGATGATGGATTCATCGAACTTGTCACCACCGACGCGGATGCTGCCTTTGTAGACCATGCCGCCGAGCGAGATCACGCCCACCTCGGTGGTGCCGCCGCCGATGTCGACCACCATCGAGCCCGACGCTTCGGACACCGGCAAGCCGGCACCGATGGCCGCGGCCATGGGTTCTTCGATCAGGTAGACCTCGCTGGCACCGGCGCCCAGCGCCGATTCGCGGATCGCGCGGCGCTCGACCTGTGTTGAGCCGCAGGGCACGCAGATGATGATGCGAGGGCTGGGGCGCAGCACCGAGCGCGGATGCACCATGCGAATGAACTGCTTGAGCATCTGCTCGGTGACGGTGAAGTCGGCGATCACGCCGTCTTTCATCGGGCGGATGGCTTCGATGTTGCCCGGCACCTTGCCGAGCATGGCCTTGGCTTCCGCGCCGACGGCCTGGATGGTCTTTTTGCCGTTGGGCCCGCCTTCGTGGCGGATGGCAACCACCGAGGGCTCGTCGAGCACGATGCCCTTGCCGCGCACGTAGATCAGGGTGTTGGCGGTGCCAAGGTCGATGGCCAGGTCCGTCGAGAAGTAGCGACGAAAAGATTCGAACATGATGTGCTTGCAGTGCCCGAAGCGGCTGCACCTCGCAACGGCGCGCCACGCTCGGGCCCGACGATTCCATGGAATGAGGAAGGAACGTGTGGGGCAGGTTGAACGCCGCTACCTAGCGGCAAAAAAACCCCGGGCCGGTCAGGCAACACGCCGATGAATCGGGCCTTTGCGATGCGTCCGGAGGGCTTTCAACCAGCGGGGATAATACCCGACGGGTCCGGCTCCAGGGCTCGTTTCAACCCCTCACCAGACCAATTTCCCCCATGGCTTTGACCCTCGAAGATGTCGCGCGGATCGCCCACTTGGCGCGGCTGGAGTTTCAGCCCGAGCAGCAAGCGGCCATGCTGAGCCAGCTCAATGCCTTCTTTTCGATCGTCGAGCAGATGAGCGCCGTCAACACCAGCGGCATCGAGCCGCTGCACACGCCTTTGTCCTCGATCAGCGAAGTGCAACTGCGACTGCGCGATGACGTCATCACCGAGTCCAACCAGCGCGAGCTCAACCAGCGCAGCGCTCCGGCCGTCGAAGACGGCTTGTTTCTGGTGCCGAGGGTGGTCGAATGAGCGCGGCGCTGCACGATCTGGGCGTGGCCGAGCTGCTGCGCGCGTTCGACTCGAAACAGGTCTCGAGCGTCGAGGCCACGACCCATCTCTTGTCACGCGCTACAGCGCACCAGCACCTCGGTGCCTGGCTTTGCATGGACGCCGACTCGGCGCTGGCGCAAGCGCGCAACGCCGACGCGATGCGCGCTCAAGGCAACACCTCGCCCCTGCTGGGCGTTCCGCTGGCGCACAAGGACATCTTCGTCACGCGCGATCTGCCCACCACCGCCGGCTCGAAGATGCTGGCCAACTACCGCAGCCCGTTTGACGCCACGGTCGTGGCACGGCTCGCCGCGGCCGGCACCGTGACGCTGGGCAAGCTCAGCTGCGATGAATTTGCCATGGGCTCGGGCAACGAGAACTCGGCGTTCGGGCATGTCAAGAACCCGTGGGATCTGACCCGCGTGCCCGGTGGTTCCTCGGGTGGGTCGGCCGCTGCGGTAGCGGCCCGGTTGGTGCCGGCAGCCACCGGCACCGACACCGGCGGCTCGATCCGCCAGCCGGCCAGCTTCAGCGGCATCACCGGCATCAAGCCAACGTACGGCGTGTGCTCGCGCTTCGGCATGATCGCCTTCGCCTCCAGCCTAGATCAGGCCGGCCCGATGGCGCGCAGCGCTGAAGACTGCGCGCTGCTGCTGGGCGCCATGAGCGGCTTCGATGAGCGCGACTCGACCTGCGCCGAGCGGCCGCCGCAGGACTTCGCCGCACAGATGCGCACGCCGCGCGAGCAAGCCACCGCCGCGCAGCCACTCAAGGGCCTGCGCATCGGGCTGCCGCGCGAGTTCTTCCCGGCAGCGCTGTCGGCCGACGTCGACCATGCGGTGCGCAACGCGCTGGCCGAGATGGAAAAGCTCGGCGCCACGCTGGTCGATGTGAGCCTGCCGCGCACCGAACTGTCGATCCCGGTGTACTACATCATTGCGCCGGCCGAGGCCAGCTCCAACCTGAGCCGCTTTGACGGCGTGCGCTTCGGTCATCGCGCCGCCAAGTACACCGACCTGCTCGACATGTACAAGAAGACCCGCGCCGAGGGCTTTGGCAACGAGGTCAAGCGCCGCATCATGATCGGCAGCTACGTGCTCAGCCACGGCTACTACGACGCGTATTACCTGCAGGCGCAAAAGCTGCGCCGCATGATCGCCGACGACTTCCAGCATTGCTTCACCGAGTGCGATGTGATCGCCGGCCCGGTGGCCCCCTCGGTGGCCTGGAAGCTTGGCGGCAAGAACGACGATCCGGTGGCCAACTACCTGGCCGACATCTTCACGCTGCCCGCCAGCCTGGCCGGCCTGCCCGGCATGAGCGTGCCGGCCGGCTTTGCCGCTTCCGGCGAAGGCGCTGGCATGCCGGTGGGCCTGCAGCTGATCGGCAACTACTTTCAGGAGGGTGCCTTGCTGCACGCCGCCCACGCATTTCAGCAGGCCACCGACTGGCACTGCCGCGCGCCGCAAGGAGCAGCCGCATGACGATCACCGCCACCGGCAAACTGGTCCGCGGCTACGAGGTGGTGATCGGCCTCGAGACCCACGCGCAACTGTCCACGCACAGCAAGATCTTCAGCGGCTCGTCGACGCAGTTCGGCGCGGCGCCCAACACGCAGGCGTCGCCCGTCGATCTGGCGCTGCCCGGCACCTTGCCGGTGATGAACCGCGGCGCCGTCGAGCGTGCCATTCGCTTCGGCGTGGCGGTGGGTGCGAAGGTGGCTCACCAGTCGATCTTCGCGCGCAAGAACTACTTCTATCCCGACTTGCCCAAGGGCTATCAGATCAGCCAGTACGAGACGCCGGTGGTGCAAGGCGGCGCGGTCGAGTTCTATGTGGGCGAGGTGCTGCACCGCGTCAACCTCACGCGGGCTCACCTTGAGGAAGACGCGGGCAAGTCGCTGCACGAGGACTACGCAGGCCAAACCGGTATCGACCTCAACCGCGCCGGCACGCCGCTGCTCGAAATCGTCTCCGAGCCCGACATGCGCTCGAGCCTCGAGGCGGCCGAATACGCCAAGACGCTGCACGCGCTGGTGGTTTGGCTGGGCATTTGCGACGGCAACATGCAAGAAGGCAGCTTCCGCTGCGACGCCAATGTGTCGGTGCGCAAGCCGGGCGCGCCTTACGGCACGCGGCGCGAGATCAAGAACCTCAACAGCTTCAAGTTCTTGCAGCAGGCCATCGACTGCGAAGTGCAGTGGCAGATCGACCTGATCGAAGACGGCGGCGCGGTGCAGCAGGCCACGGCGCTGTTCAACCCGAACGGCAATGGCGGACGCGGCGAAACCCGCGCCATGCGCACCAAGGAAGACGCTCACGACTACCGCTATTTCCCCGACCCCGACCTGCCGCCGCTGGTGATCGCGCCCGAATGGATCGAGAAGGTGCGCGCAGCAATGCCCGAGCTGCCGCGCGCGATGGCCGCGCGTTTTCAGCGAGACCTTGGCCTGCCCGAGTACGACGCGCTCGCGGTCACACAGAGCAAGACCCACGCGGCGTTCTTTGAAGCCGCCACGGCGCTGTGCCAGGCCCCCAAGCTGGTCGCCAACTGGATGATGGGCGAGCTGGCGCGGCGCCTGAACGCAGACAACATCGAGTTGGCCGAAAGCCCGTTGGCCGCAAGCACCCTGGCTGCGCTGATCGCTCGCATCGGTGACGGCACCATCTCCAACAACGGCGCGCGTCAGGTGTTTGACGCACTGTGGTCAGACGGCTCGACCGATGTGGACGCACTGATCGAAGCCAAGGGCCTGCGTCAGCTGAGCGACACCGGCGAGCTTGATCGCCTGCTCGACGAGGTGCTGGCGGCGAACGCCAAGTCGATCGAGGAATACCGCTCGGGCAAGGACAAGGCCTTCAACGCGCTGGTCGGTCAGGCCATGAAAGCCACCAAGGGCAAGGCCAACCCGGCTCAGGTGACCGAGCTGCTGAAGAAAAAACTCGGCTGAGGCCGGCGGCCACGGCAGCGCCACGCGGGCGCCGTCACTTCGCGGGCTTGCTGGCTGCCAAGGCGGCTGCAGACGCGGCGGCTTTCGCGGACGGCGCCGCAGCTGGCAGCGCGCCGGGTCGGCCACCGGCCCACATGGCGCGCAGCCTCACCAGTTCGGCATCGAAGGTGGCATTGATGCGTGCCGATTCCGACTGCTGATTGGCCATCAAGACACGCTGCGCCTCGGCCGCCGCGTCGTTGGCATCGTGCTGCTGCTTGAGGGCGGCCGGCATCTGGCGGCCCGCGTAGAACTCGGCTTCTTCTTGCAAAGGCTTGCGCTCGACAGCGAGTTCATCCAGGCGAAACTGCGACAGCTGCAGCGTGCGTTTGAGGTCATCGAGCGCCGACGCGCGGGCTCGCTGATGGGCGGCCTCGTTCGGATAACGCGCACGCAGATTGCGATCGCTGCGCACGGCATCGGCGTCGGCGGCCGCTCGCATGGCACGGGTGCGCTCGGCGGCTTCTTGCGCGGCGCGCTCATCGGCGGTCAAGATAGGACGCACGATCTCGCGCGTGGAGCCATCGGCGTTCAGCAAGCGTTGCTCACGCCCGAGGCATTCGGCGATCGGACGGTCCGAGGTGATGCGCTTTCCGCTGGCGTCGGTGCAGGCGTAGATCGGCGCGACCTCGGCCATGGCAAACCCGCTGCCGAGGCTCAGCAGCAAGGTGCAGATTCGAAGAGGGGCTTTGATCAACAGCTCAAACTCCATACCGCTGACGATAACGGCTCACCGCGGATGCGTGCGCGGCGAGCGCCGGCGCGTCGGTCGACTCCAGCAGGCTCAACAAATCGGCCAGCGTGGCCACGGCACACACCGGCAAGCCGAGCTGGTTTTGTACGAACTGGACCGCGGATTCGGTGGACTCGTCGGTGGCCTTTTCCTGGCGATCCAAAGCGATCGCCACCGAGCTGGGCACGCCACCGGCGGCGCGGATGAGTTCGATCGATTCGCGCACCGAGGTGCCGGCCGAGATGACGTCGTCGATGATCAGCACCCGGCCTGCGATGGGCGCGCCCACCAGGGTGCCGCCCTCGCCATGGTCCTTGGCTTCCTTGCGGTTGTAGGCGTAGGGCACGTTGAGCCCCAGCCGGGCCAGCTCGACGGCCACCGCGGCGGCCAGCACGATGCCCTTGTAGGCCGGGCCGAACAGCATGTCGAACTGCAGCTCGCCGTCCTGGCGGGCCTGCATGAGACGGCGTGCATAGAATTCCGCGAGGCGGCCGAGCTTGGCGCCATCGTTGAAAAGACCGGCGTTGAAAAAGTACGGCGACAGCCGTCCGGCCTTGGTCTTGAACTCCCCGAACCGCAACACCCCGGCCTCGAGCGAAAACGCCACGAACTGGCGGGCCAGATCACTGGGGTGTGATTCAACGGTCCCGGTCGAACTCATCTGAGGATTCCTATGCTGCGTGTGGTCACGTTGAACTTGAACGGCATCCGCTCGGCCATGGGCAAGGGCCTGGGCGGCTGGGTCGCCCAGGCACAGCCCGAGTTTATGGGCGTGCAAGAGCTCAAGGCCCAGGCCGACACAGTGGTCGGCCGCTTCGACGAGATCTCAGGCCTGCACGGGCACTTCCACTACGCGCTCAAAAGCGGCTACTCGGGCGTGGGCGTCTACGCGCGCCACACGCCCAGCGATGTGCTCATGGGCATCGGCAACGCCGAGTTCGATGACGAGGGCCGCTGGGTCGAGCTGCGCTTCGACGATGAGCGGCGCGTCGAATTTCCACGCTTGAGCATCATCAGCTGCTACTTTCCAAGCGGCAGCAGCAGCGACGAGCGGCAGCTGGCCAAGTTCCGTTTTCTGGCGCTGATGGAGCCGCACTTGAAGCGCCTGGCCGCCGAGCGCGAATTCATCTTGCTGGGCGACATCAACATCGCGCACAAGGAAATCGACCTCAAGAACTGGAAGGGCAACCTGAAGAACAGCGGCTTTCTGCCCGAAGAGCGCGAGTGGATGACGCGGCTGCTCGACGCCGACAAAGGCTGCGGGCTGGTCGACGTGTTCCGCACGCTCGAGCCCGGCCCCGATCGCTACACCTGGTGGAGCAACCGCGGGCAGGCGTGGGCCAAGAACGTGGGCTGGCGCATCGACTACCACCTGGCCACCCCTGGCATGGCCGCGCGAGCACGCCGCGCCGACATCCATCTCGAGCCGCGGTTTTCCGACCACGCACCGCTGACGATCGACTACGACCTGACGCTTTGAGATTGCTGGGCCTGGCGCCAGGCCTGCACACCGCAGTTCATTACCCCGGTAATTTGCCACCACAAGGCCATGCAAAAAGTCCAGACCAAACTCACGTCTCAAGGTCAGGTTTCGGTGCCGGCGGCGGTGCGCAGTTTTTTGCACCTGATGCCGGGCTCGGTGCTGGTGTGGTCGCAAGATGGCGAGCGCATCGTCGTTGAGCGGGCCACGCGTCACAGCACGGCCGAAGTGCATCAGGCCTTGTTCCCGGATGCGGCGATCGTCAGCGAAAGCGCCAAGACCCTGAAAGAGCTGAAGCAGGGGGTCCGAGTGCGCATGCAACGCCAGCATGCTCGCCGTTGACACGAATGTGCTGGTGAGGTTGCTGGCCCGCGACGACGCCAAACAGGCCGCGGCTGCCGATGCCGCCATCGCCAAGGGCGCATGGGTATCGCAGCTCGTTCTCGCGGAGGCGGTCCGGGTGCTCGATGCGGTCTACGAGCGCACGCCCAAGCAGTTGGTCGCTGCGCTCGAATTGCTGCTCGCGCACGAATCTCTGGTGCTGCAGGACGCTGATGTGGTCAGCGCGGCGCTGGCGCAGTTTCGCGCGAAGCCAACCTTGGGTTTTTCGGATTGCCTCGTCCTCGAAATCGCTCGCAAGGCCGGCCACCTGCCGCTGGCCACCTTCGACAAGTCCCTGGCTCGCGTGAGCGGCGCACAGCGTTTGTAGGCGCGCCTCGCGCAAACAGGCCTCCCCTGTCAACAGTCAGCGGTGTCCAGCAACGCAGCAAGCTGCTCCAGCCTGGGGTTGTCGATCAGGTCGGTGATTTCGATGCGGTCGGGGTAGTCGCGGTCGATGGCCTCGTGGATGCGTGCCAGGCTCAGCGAACTCAGGTCGATCTCCAGCAAGCTGGTGTGTGCGCTCAGCGTGCGGCCGGCGACGAAGCCCGCGCAGATCTCCTGCAGCCGGCGCACCGTGGGTGATGCTGCGAGGTCATCGGCATGTGGCGCGTCGATGGCGGCAAGCAGCGCATCCACCTCGGCGGTGACGTCATCGAACTCGCCGCGCTCAAACGCTTCGACCAGCGCGTAACGCTGCAACTTGCCGCTGGTGGTCTTGGGGATGTGCTTCACAGGCACGATGTGCGCGGCTTCCAAGCCGGTGTGCGCCAGCATCGCGCGGCGCAACTCAAGCACCTTCGGCACGAAGTCGGCGGTCTCGCCGCGGTGCAAAACGAACAGCGCCAGCGCCTCGGTGTGGCCGCCCGCGGCCCGCACGCCGGCTGCGGCCACACGGTTGGCATCGATGCCAATCACCTGCTCGGCCACGCGTTCGAGATCGTGGGGGTGGTAGTTCTGGCCGTTGACGATGACGAGGTCCTTGGCCCGACCGGTGATCACCAGTTGGCCATCTGCAAAAAACCCCAGATCGCCGGTGTCGACCCAGCCATCGCCGCGCTGCAAGGCGGCGGTCTTGTCTACCTGGCGGTAGTAGCCGGCGGCCACGTTGTCGCCGCGCATGAGCACATGGCCGAGCACGCCCGCGCCGAGCTCGGTGCCGCTGGCATCGGCGATGCGCACATCGATGCCAGGCAGTGGCTGGCCGACCTTGACGAACTCGCAGTGCCCAGGCGAGTGCGGTTCGGCACTGCGCACCGGCTGCCCCACGCGCAGGCTGGTGCGATCGAGGCACACGGTCTCGACGGCGGTTTGCCGCTGCGGGAAGCTGACGGCCAGGGTCGCTTCGGCCAGGCCGTACACCGGGAACAGGCTGTTCGCCCGCAATCCGTGCGCGACCATGGTGTGGGCGAACTGGCGGCACAACTCGGCGCAGATGGGCTCGGCCCCGTTGAAGATCAGCCGCACCGCAGAGAGGTCGAGGTTTTGCGGCGACTTGATCGCGTGCTGCCTGAGGTAATGGCTGAAGCCGAAGTTGGGCGAACACAGCACCGTCGAGCGCTGCTGACTGGCCAGTTCCATCCACAGCAGCGGGCGCCGCGCAAACAGCTCGGTGCGCATGATGGTGTGGCTGACGTGCGCGGCGAGCAAGGTCAGGTGAAAGCCGATCAGACCCATGTCGTGCGACAGCGGCATCCAGCTGAGCGCCGAGTCGTGCTCGGTGTAGCCCGCGCCCGTGGCGATCGAATCGATGTTCGTGGTGACGTTGCGGTGGGTCAGCAGCACGCCCTTGGGCTCACCGGTTGAGCCAGACGAATACTGAATGAACGCGAGGTCGTGCGGCTGCGGCTGCACGGTCTCGCCCGGCGCGCCGTCGATGTCGAGGCTGCCCGACATCACCGAACGCGCTCGCACACGCTGGCCTTCGGCAGCCAGGCCGTGCGCGGCGACGAAGGCCTCGAAGCGCTCAAGCGCAGGCACATCGATGCACACCGAGACGCGCTCGAGCTGATCGAACACGCGCAGGAACTTGCGCCAGTGCTGCTCGGTGCCACCGGCGGCCAGCGGCACCGGCACGATGCCGCCCAGCACGCAGGCCCAGAACATTTCGACGAAGCGTTCGTTGTCGCCAAGAAACAGGATCATCGTGTCGCCGGGCACCAGGCCGCGACGCTGCAAGGCACCGAGTGCTGCGACGGCGCGCTGCCGAAGCTGCCTGAAGCTCAGCACGCGCTGCTCGTGTTCGCCGTCAACGAAGGTGATCTGGCGATCTTCGCGCGCGTCGGCGCTGAGGATCGCATTGAGCGTGTCGAAACGGGCCATGGGTGCGCCTGGGTTGGGCGCAGCACGAGACGTCAGGCGACGTACCGAAGCGCGCTCGGATTGATCAGGGATCCCTCCGAGAACGATTCAGGATAGACCCAGTCTAGTCGCAAGCCCTGCCCGCGCGTGACGGCCGATCGACTAGAGTTTGGGCGTTGCCAGCTGCGCTTGTCGCGCTCGGCTGTGCGGTCGCACCCACAGCCGTGATTGAACGAGGATCACCCCCATTGAATAACACGCAGTCCGTGAAGGACGTCGAGCAGCAGCTTTCAGGCCCCGGGTCTGATGCACTGGTCAAGAGCATCGGCATTCCACCGCGACCGGCCGTGCTGATGGAGCTGCAAAAAGAACTCGACAAGGACGACCCCGACCTGCGCACCGTGGCGCGTCTGGTGGCCGGCGATGTGGCGCTCACGGCATCGATGCTGCGCATCGTCAACTCGCCGGCTTTCGGCTTGAGCCGGCCGTGCGAAACCTTCGCGCAGGCGGTCAGCATGCTGGGCATCCGGCCGCTGAATGCGCTGATCACCGACCTGCTGGTGCGCCGGGTGATCCGCACCGACGGCCCGCAACTCACGCGCTTCTGGGACGTCTCGGGCAAACGGTCCTATTCGCTGGCTCGGCTGTCGCGCAACATGGGCCAGGTGCCGGCCGATCTGGCGCAGTCGTTCGGGCTTTTTTGCGACGTTGGCATCCCGTTGATGATGCAGCGCTTCCCCGATTACGGCAAAACGCTCAAGGCCTGCAACGACGAGCCTGAACGCAGCTTCACCGTGATAGAGCACGAGCACCATCAGGCCGACCATGCGCTCATCGGCGGCATGATGGCGCGCAGCTGGGGCGTGTCGAAGACCGTGTGTCTGGCGATCCGGCTGCATCACGATTACTCGATCTTCCAGAATTCCGAGATGCCGCCCGAGGTCTGTCAGCTCGTGGCCATGGGCTTGCTGGCCGAGCTCGCCATCCAGCGTTTCGCGGGACTGAACCACAGTTCCGAATGGGACAAGGGCAGCGATCTGGCCATCGGCTGTCTGATGCTGACCGACCAGGACGTTGAAGACTGGGTGGATAAACTTCTCGAGGATTTTTCGGCTGGCAAGGCCTGAGGGCCGCCAACGCTCCCCCAACCCACCGCGCAGTCCGGCACCCAGGCCAAGCGGGCTTCAGGGCGACATGATGACCAACACCCCAGCGCTGCTTGACGGCATCGAATTCGAGAACGCTCCCAACCCCACCGCCAGCCTGATCGTGCTGCACGGTCTGGGCGCCGACGGCAACGACTTCGTGCCGATTGCCGAGTCGCTGTCGCTCGATGAGATCGGTGCGGTGCGCTGTGTGTTTCCGCATGCGCCGGTTCGTCCGGTCACCATCAACGGCGGCATGGCCATGCGCGCCTGGTACGACATCCGGCAAAGCGATCTCGGGCGCGAAGAAGACGAGGCGGGCCTGCGCGAGTCGCAAGCTCAGATCGAAGCGCTGATTGCCCGGGAGCGCGAACGCGGCGTGCCGGCCTCACGCATCGTGCTGATGGGCTTTTCACAGGGCTGCGCCATGACCTTGCTGACCGGCCTGCGCCACGCCGAGCGGCTGGCCGGACTGGTGGGCCTGTCAGGCTACCTGCCGCTGCCCAAGGCCACCGCCTCGGAGCGCAGCGCGGCCAGCACCGCCTTGCCGATCTTTCTGGCCCATGGCCGCTACGACCCGATGATCTCGCTGGCACGCGCGACCACCTCGCGTGATGCGCTGGTCTTGATGGGCTACGACGTGGAGTGGCACGAATACCCCATGCAGCATTCGGTGTCGCAAGAAGAAGTCGCCGACCTCAAGCAATGGCTGCAGCGGCTGCTGGGGCCTGAGCGGGGCTGACGCCAGCCCGGCGAAGCCCCGCTCAGGCGGGGGTGCTGGGCCGCTTGGGCGGTGGCGCGAAACGTTTGGTCGGCTTGTCGGCGCTCACGTAAAGACCCTCGACCGAGGGGATGTTGTCTTCGAGGTCCCTGATGCGGGTGGCGCCCGCCGGGTGGGTGGACAACCACTGCGGTGGCGCTCCCTTGTTGTTGGCCTCCATCTTTTGCCAAAGCGTGACGCCGGCTTGCGGCTGATAGCCCGCGCGCGCCGACAGGTCAAGGCCGATCTTGTCGGCTTCGGATTCGTCACCCCGGCTGAACTTCAGCGTGAGCAACTGGCCGCCCATGTCGGCCAGATAGCGACCGCCGCCGCCAAGACCGAGCAGCGCCGAGCCGATCTCGATCACACCGCGCGTGGCCGCCGTCTTGCCCATGCGCTCGCGGGCATGCTCGCGCAGCGCGTGAGCGATCTCGTGACCCATCACCTGTGAGACCTCGTCGTCGCTGAGTTGCAGCTGGTCGAGGATGCCGAAATAAAAGGCGATCTTGCCGCCTGGCATGCAAAACGCATTGATCTGCCGGCTGCCGATGAGGTTGACCTCCCACTCCCAGTTTCTGGCTCGCGGCGTGCTGCGCAGGTTGGGTGAATTGCTGAAGGGGATCAGCCGCTGGGCGATGGCGCGCAGGCGCACGACCTGGGGGTGATCGGGTGGCGCCAGCGCCTTTTGCTTGGCCGCCTGTTGCAGCATCTGCTTGTATTGCTGGGCTGCGGCGGCCTCGACCTGTTCGGCAGGCACCAGTTGGGCCAGCGTGGACTGCTGATCGACCTGGACGCCGTTTTGTGCCCACACCGGCATCGCCACCGCCGCGGCCACGCCGGTCAAGGTCTGGGCGAACAACCGACGCGAGTGCAGGCTGCATTGGCAGCCCGCGCGGTGCCACAAGGCGGCGGCGGTATCGGGGTCGGGCTCGAACTGAGCGTGCGGGTCGAAGCTCATGGTGGTCTCGGGGTGGTCAGGTGTTCAATCGTCGGTGGTGTGAGTGCCGGGGTCGACTTCAAGTTCAACCACCGCCGCACGCAGCCACCACAGCATCAACAACGCCGGAATGGCCAGCACGGTGGACACCACGAAAAACGCCGGCCAGCCGATCGACTCGACCATCACGCCGGCCAGCGGGCCCACCCAGACGCGGCCCACCGATGCAAAGGCCGACAGCAAGGCGTACTGCGTGGCCGTGAAGCGCTGGTTGCACAGGCTCATCAAGAACGCGACAAAGGCGGCCGTGCCCATGCCGCTCGAGATGTTTTCGATGGCGATCACCATCAGCAAGCCGCTGTCGATCTCGGTGGGATGCGCCAGCTTCACGAAGCCCCAGTCGAACGCCGGCACCACCATGCCGGGCCACATGCCCTTGCCATGGACCGCCAGCCACCAGAAACCCAGGTTGCTGAGCATCTGCAACACGCCAAACAGCAGCAGCGAACGCCACAGCCCCAAGCGCAGCATCAGCGCGCCGCCCAGCAGCGCGCCGCCGATGGTCAGCCACAGGCCGATCAGCTTGTTGACCACGCCGACTTCGGCCGGGCTGAACATCATCGACTTCAGCAGAAACGGCGTCATCAGCGAGCCAGCGAAGGCATCCCCCAGCTTGTAGAGCACGATGAAGGCGAGGAACGCCGCAGCGCCACGCTGCGAGAAGTAGCTGCGCAGCCCGCCGAGCAAGGTCTCGAACCGGGCCGCCCGCGCCGCCCAGGCCGCCAGCGGCAAGGTGAATGCCAGGCCCAGCATCAGCGCGAGCAGGTCGGTCCATTTGGTCTTCAGCGCATCGGCCATGGTGCTGCCATCGAACCACGGCGCGAGCACGGCGCGAGCGATCGGCGGGCCGAAGCGGTCGCTGACGACAAAGCCCAGTGCCACCGCCGCCACCAGCGCCGCAAAGCCCAGCAGGTCCTGACGCGCGACGCTCGAGCGATCGCCCACAGACTTCACACGCGGCAGCACCAGCGCCGACAGCACCGCCGCGCCCGCCATCAGACCCGCCATGAAGCGGTAGACCTCCGGCCAGGTCCAGCCATCGCCCGGGCCGGTGGCATTGGACGGGTCGACCCAGATCAGCGCGATGCCACCCGACAGCACCATCGCCAGCCGGTAACCCAGCACACTGAGCGAGGAGCCCAGCCCGCGTTCGCGCGCGGCCAACAAGTCGGTGCGATAGGCGTCGATCACCACATCCTGCGAGGCCGCCACGAAAGCAACCAGCAGCGCGAGCAGCGCAAAAGCCCGGGTCGACATGGTCGGCGAGGTGTCGGCCATCCAGACCAAGGCTCCGGCCAGCGCCAACTGAGTGAGCACCAGCCAGCCGCGCCGGCGCCCAAGCCAGGGCAGCTCGAAGCGGTCCATGAGCGGCGCCCACAGGAACTTGAAGGTGTAGGGCAGCCCGACCAGACTGAGAAAGCCAATGGTGGCCAGATCGAGGCCCTCGAGGCTCAGCCAGGCCTGCATGGCCTGGCCGGTGAGCGCCAGCGGCAAGCCCGACGCAAAGCCGAGAAAGGTGACGACGGCCAGTCGATGCAGTGCGGCGGCACTGAAGCGGCTCGCGTGGGTCGGGCCCGAGGGCGCGCCTCGATGAGGGTCGGTCATGCCGAATTCTAGGGACGCCTCGGCGGCCGCCGCGCCACCTCACTTCGCCGAGAATCGAACCATGAATCCGACCCCCGTGGCGCTGCCGCCTAGCTTTTCGACCACTGAATTCCGCGCTGCTCTGGGCACCTTTGCCACCGGCGTCACCGTGATTACCGCCTGCGATGAATCAGGCGTGCGGGTGGGGCTCACGGCCAACTCCTTCAACTCGGTGTCGATGTCGCCGCCGCTGGTGCTTTGGAGCCTGTCTCGCAATGCCTCGACCATGCCGACTTTCAGTCGCGGGCAGCACTACGCCATCAATGTGCTGGCCTCAGACCAGCAGCACATCGCCGAGCGGTTCGCGCGCAAGGACATTGACCGCTTCGAAGGCGTCACCCTGCGCTGGGGCCAGCGTGGCGTGCCGGTGATCGACGGCGCGATGGCGGTATTCGAGTGCTTCAACCGCAGCCAGTACGCCGAGGGCGACCACATCATCTTCGTCGGCGAAGTCGAACACTGCCAGCGCCGCGACGACGCGCAGCCGCTGATCTATCACGGCGGGCGCTTTTTCACCGAGTTGCCGCTGTAGCCGCCAGCGGGCGACGCCTGGCTGCCGAGCAACGGTCTTCAACATGATCCGCGCTGGCCAACCCGCCCCGCCCGAAGACCTGAGTGCGCCGCCCACTCCCACGCTGGGGCAGGCACTGCGCTTTTGGTTGCGGCTGGGCTGCATCAGCTTCGGCGGGCCGGCGGGGCAGATCGCGCTGATGCACACCGAGCTGGTCGAGCGGCGGCGCTGGATTTCCGAGGGGCGTTACCTGCACGCGCTCAACTACTGCATGCTGCTGCCCGGACCCGAGGCGCAGCAACTCGCCACCTACCTGGGCTGGTTGCTGCACGGCACACGTGGCGGTATCGCGGCGGGCGCGTTGTTTGTGCTGCCCTCGCTGTTGCTGCTGATCGCGCTGAGCTGGGTCTACATGGCGCTGGGGCACACGCCCGTAGTGGCCGGCGTGCTGTGGGGCATCAAGCCAGCCGTGACGGCCATCGTGCTGGCAGCGGCCTGGCGCATCGGCAAGCGCAGCTTGAAGAACGCGCTTCTGTGGGCCATCGCTTTCTCTGCGTTTGTGGCCATCTACTTTCTGAACACACCATTTCCAGCCATCATCATTTCTGCTGCCCTGGTTGGATGGTTTGGCGCAAAGGTCTCGCCTGCCGCGTTTCGAGCGGGTGGCAGCCATGCGAGCTCCAGCACCACACGGGCGCGCGCCGTGGTCGACGATGACACGCCCACACCAGCGCACGCCCGCTTCAGCCGATCGCGGCTGCTGGGACAACTGGCCGTTGGCTTGGGGCTGTGGGCTGCGGTGATGGCCTTGCTGGCAGCCAGCGGCGGGCTTGAGGGCACCCTGGCGCAGATGGGCTGGTTCTTCACCAAGGCCGCGCTGCTGACCTTTGGCGGTGCTTACGCCGTGCTGCCCTATGTGGCGCAGGCCGCGGTGACACAGCACGGCTGGCTGAGCGCGCCGCAGATGATCGACGGCTTGGCGCTGGGTGAAACCACACCCGGCCCGCTCATCATGGTGGTGGCCTTCGTCGCGTTTGTCGGCGGCTGGACCCACCCGATGCTCGGCGCCGACGCCATCGTCCTGGCCGCCGTGGTATCGGCCTGCGTGGCCACGTTCTTCACCTTCTTGCCGTCGTTCGTGTTCATCCTGGTCGGTGGACCGCTGGTCGAGGCCACGCACGGTCAGTTGGGGTTCACCGCGCCCCTGGTGGCGGTCACGGCCGCGGTGGTGGGCGTGATCGTGAACCTGAGCGTGTTCTTTGCACAGCATGTGCTTTGGCCGGACGGATTTGGCGCAGCGTTCTCATGGGCAAGCGCACTCATCGGACTGGCGAGCGCGGTGGCGCTGATGCGTTTCGGGGTGAGCGTGGCGCGGGTGATCGGCGCGTGCGCGCTGATCGGTCTGGCGCGGGCATTGGTGGGCTGAGTTTGCCCCTCACGCCACGATTCAGTCGTCGCCCCCCACCGCGCTTTCAATCTTTTGCTGCACACGGCGCGCGCCGCGCAGCACCAGTTCGGGCTCGAGCTGGGCCTGTGGCGCCAAAGCGTTCACCACCTCTTCGAGCGTGTCGGGATCGGTCATCAGCGCGCGCGCCACGGCCGACAGCACGCAGATCGAGCGGCGCTGGACCTGCGCGGGCAACTCTCGGGTCGCGTTGACCGTCACATGGAAGCGCACGCTGGCCACCGTTCCCGGCGCCAGGCCCCAGCTTTCGCACATCGCAGCGCCCAACGCGTCGTGGCTGACGCCGAACTCCTGATGCTCGAGGACGACGAGTTCCTCATCGTTCGCGGCACGCAGCAGCATTGGCTTGTAGCGGTCCATCGCATGACGGAACAACACCGCCTTGCCGCACTCCTCGAACAGGCCGGCCGAATGCGCGGCCCACGGATCGACCCCGATGGCGTCGCCAATGCGGCCCATCAGCAACCCGCGCACAGCCGCACGCTCCCACACGGCAGCCAGATCGGGAGCGCCCGGAAACACGGCGCGCAAGCCCATCTCGAAAGTGATGCCGGCAACCTCGCGGGTGCCAAGATAAGTGATCGCCTGATGCACGCTTTGCACCCGGCCCGACAGCCCGTACAAGGACGAATTGACCGCCTTCAGCACCGCGGCGGCCAAAGCCATGTCCGACTCCACGAGCGCGCCGACTTGCTGCAAGTTGACGTCATACGCGGCCAGCAGCGACGACAACTTCACCAGCGACTCCGGCTGAGCGGGTATGTCAATGGTGAGGGCGCGCAGTTCGGGATCGACGGGCATCGGTGCTTGGAAAGACGGGGGACGGTTCGGCAATCGTAGCTTGAGAGATCAAGCCGCCTTGAAGTAGCCGTCCCACGCGGTCTTGACGATCAGAAAGGCCACAACGCACACAAAAACTGCGCGCACAAAGGGCGCGCCGTGACGCAGCGCCATGCGCGTGCCGATGAGGCTGCCGATCACGTTGGCCACGGCCATCAGCGCCGCCAGATGCCACCACACATGGCCCTTGTAGGCAAACAGCAGCAGTGCCGACGCATTGGTCACGGTGTTGAGCAACTTCGCGCTGGCGCTCGCGTGCAGAAAATCGAACCCCAGCCAGCGCACGAACAGAAACACCAGAAAGCTGCCTGTGCCCGGCCCGAAGAAGCCGTCGTAAACGCCGAGGATGAACGCGATCGCGCTGGCCACTGCGGCCTGCGTGCGGCCTTGATACCGAGGCGCATGCACACGCCCGAGATTGCGGCGAACCAGCGTGTAGATCAGCACGACCAGCAGCACGAAGGGCAAGGCCTGCCTCAGGACGGTGGGGTCGGCCACCGTGACACACCAGGCGCCTGCGCCGCTGCCCACCAATGCCGCCAAGGCCGCCGGCCAAAGTGACGCCCAAGGCATTTGCACTCGGCTGGCGTACTGCCATGTGGCCCAACCGGTACCCCAGACAGAAGCCGCCTTGTTGGTTCCGAACAAGGTGGCGGGTGCGGCGCCTGGAAACACGCCGAACAGAGCCGGCACCAGCACCAGGCCGCCGCCTCCGCCAATCGCGTCCACGAAGCCTGCGAACAGCGAAGCCAGGCTCAAAACAACCAGTTCGGTCATGGGGCGGGGCGGCTCACTGTGGGCGGTAAAAAAAGAAAAAGCGCTGGGGATACCAGCGCTTTTTTATTTTGACTCAGACCGATGGTGCGGCCCGGTTAATGCTTTCAAGGAACGTTCAGTTCTTTGATCGCCAATGATGTCTCCTCATCACCCCGCTGGGAAAAAGCCTGAGGCTGATTCCGCGAGTGAAAGAACTCTAGGCTCCAGCCTTATGGGCAGAAATACGGGATTTCCCTGCTCTCACTCAATTGCGACAACTGCGGCCAGCGCGCGCTTAATTGACCTTGCTCAACGTTTGCGGCACACCAATGCCACAGCGAATGCCGCGACCCACTCCAAAACAACACTTGCGGCACAAGGGGTGGAGAACCCTTTACCCAAGATCGATTAATTCATCAATAATCGACGCTCTGTGGTCAGTAGCAGCGCCTTTGCTTGAATGGGTCAGGATAGGTTGAAGCTACACAGTTATTCTGTGTTCTCTGGAAAGAAAGGCGCTCGAAATGGGCAACAAACTCTACGTTGGTAACCTCTCGTACAACGTACGTGATGATGATCTGCAACAAACCTTCGCGCAATTCGGCACTGTGTCGTCTGCCAAGGTCATGATGGACCGTGAAACCGGTCGCTCCAAGGGCTTCGGCTTCGTGGAAATGGGTTCTGACGCGGAAGCGCAATCCGCCATCAACGGCATGAACGGTCAGCAAATGGACGGTCGTGCTCTGGTCGTCAATGAGGCACGTCCTCGCGAAGAGCGCCCAGGCGGCTTCGGCGGTGGTGGCGGTCGTTCCGGCGGTGGTGGTGGCTTCGGTGGCGGCGGTGGCTACGGCGGTGGTGGCGGCGCAGGCCGTTCCGGCGGCGGTGGTGGCTTCGGCGGCTCCGGTGGTGGCGGCGGCTACGGCGGCGGTGGCGGTGG